>ENA-OSET01000925-OSET01000925.1-sediment-metagenome-genome-assembly--contig:-NODE-925-length-31851-cov-4.188676_pt1 | contig 31851 bp, 24 predicted proteins | sample MGYA00237882_ERZ534229 | MGnify/ENA primary metagenome ERZ534229 (study PRJEB26408, sample SAMN06266212) | sediment metagenome | isolation source: Hudson Canyon methane seep mesocosm | place: USA:Hudson... | reverse complement strand
AAGTTAATAGAAAAGTCATAGGCAGGGGAGGGCTTAGAAAACCTCTTTTTGTATAAATTGAGTGGATGGGTCACCCTCATTATTTTTTTGGTAATTAAAGTAACGGTATTTTGGGAGGTGTTCAATTTATGTTATGTCAGGAAGGAAGGGGACGGGTTACTTCTGTGTTCCGGCCATCTGCACAATCAATTCCTGGGTGAGATTGTTCAGTTCTCGCGATGGGTGTTCAAACTTTAGACCTGCCTGATAGAGTTCGAACTTACCCATCTTTACACGTTCCAGGCGCACCACTCGAGCACGCAGTTTCAAAGTGCAGCCCTCGTCGAGTGTGCTTATAACCGCTTCTAATGACTGGCCAATTTTCAGTGGGTCGGGCACTGTAACGCCAAGCCCGCCCGCTGATATGTCTTCCAGCGTTGCGTTCAATTCGTCGAACCCGTCGAATTGTATATCCAGACGTTGAGTCAGTCTGGCATGTTGTCTAAGACCTACGTTATCCTCAGATTGTACCAGTAGCTTCAGCACCTCTTCGAATTCATCCTGATCTTTAGCTGCGAGGCTCGAAAAGCGCACGGCAATACCTTCTCCCTGGCTTGAGGATAATTCCCAGCTTCTAAGTATTTTTGCCTCGATGATGATAGTGGAGGAACTAATGCCGGGCAGCAGGACATGCAAGGTGTCGCCGGAATGAGTGAGGGCTTTGTCTACGGTGATGGAGGCGCCTCCCCAGGAAATATTTTGCAGATTGGCGTTGATCGCTTCATCGTTCCCGGGCCAGAGTAACTTAACCGGTGCGGTGACATTGATGCGCAGTTGCATGCGCTTATCAGATGGCTTTTCTTCGGCTGTTGCTGCTGCCTCGGGCGGTGCTTCTGCGGCGAGTGCCCGGACCATTTCCAGCGCTTCTTCGACGATGTTTTTGCTCTGCATGAACAGCCCCGCTTTCTCTTTATTCTTGCACCTGGGCTTGAAGAACTCGGCGGATTCTCTGATCGGCACGAAGTCACATTTCGCCCGGTGTTGCGCCACACTCAATGCTAGTAGTCGAATACAAGCGGCCAGTTCTTCCTGTGTCGCATCACTGAGTATAGTCTTTGCGCGCTCTGCCATATATATGCCCTTGTTGAACTTTCGAGTTTGGCTGTTTAAGACTTAGTTTAGACTAGTGCTGTAGCCGGGCAAATCAAACGCTGAAAAAAGAAAGTGCGAATTTATAATGTAAGCGAATTCCCAGTTTTATGGTCAGAAAGGCAGAATCAACAACCCTGACCCTTTAAATTCTGACCCTTTAAATACATGACTTGCTATGTAGAAATTTTTATGGCTAGTGGAGACCTTTACATTTATCAGAATAGGCAACAAATAATAACTATACTATTCAAGTAATAGCTTAAGTAGATTAATGATTCTTGGTTTCTCATTGAAATAATGTGATAGGAGTGGAATGAGTGAAAAAATTGGTGAGAACTGTTTATAGAGTAGCAATTATCTTTGTCCTAACAAATGTACTCACTGCTTCCGTTTCTTTGGCACAGGATCTTAAGCGAATTGTGTTGTTAGAGACCATGGATGTAAAGGTGGTGAGGGATCGATCACATTGGTTTAGGGTACAAATGAAGGACTTGGGTTATATTGAGGGCGTTAATATGATGCTAACGGTCCTAAAAGCCAGTGGGAGCTACGCACGTGCGGAGTCTCTTCTTAAAGCGCATTTATCAAAGAATCATGTGGACCTGGTGGTGACCAATGCAACACTGGCCTCACAGGCTGCGGTGAAATTACTTAAAGATACCAGTATTCCACAACTATTCATGACCGTTGCTGACCCGGTTGGGGCTGGTATTGTTAAAGACATAGGTGTGCCCTCTGGAAAAAATATCACGGGTAGGGTTTATAACATTTCAAGTAAAACAAAAATCAAAATAGTACTTCAGCTCGTTGAAGACAAACTAAAGCGTCGCCCCATACGTTTTGGGTACATACACTCAAGTTACCCTTCATCGGTGGGTGACCTTAAACTTCTCCAGACAGTGGCTAAAGAAAATAAAAACATTACGTTTATTCCTTATGAAATTGAATATAGAGAGATCCCTGAGAATATCGATTATATGTTGCTAGGTTTGGAAAAAGGCCTGCAACAGTTAGAAGGACAAATCGACTTCATATGGGAGCCACTAGGCCCCTTTGCAGAAAGTATTGAGTACAACAAGCGGATGGTTAACTTGGCGACGGTTCCTGTGGTCTTTGGAATCAATGAAGAGAGCCTGCAAGTGGGCGTTCTAATGCATCTATCGCCTGACCCTGAGGGTGAAGGTCGTGAAGTGGGTATGCTGGCTGACAAGATTTTAGCTGGAGCGTGGCCAGGCGATATTCCGGTTATTCCTCCTATTAAATTTAATCTAGGCATTAATTTGACCTCAGCGGACAAAATGGGAATTGTGGTTCCGCCTTCAATTTTAGAATTAGCAGGTAAAAACCTCTACCGTGAAGGGCTTTGATGAAATTACAAACAAAGATATTGTTAATCGTTATTCCTTTTTTACTGCTTTCACTTCTGTTGCTTGGTTTGTGGTCCTTTGCTAAAGCGAAAGAGGGGGTTTTTGAGAGTCATATGCTCTATCTAGATATTGTATTAGATTCTTATACTTCTGAAACACTAGACAAGAACTATCGATTATTAGAAGAGGCAAATCTAGAAAACGTTAAATCGTACATAAAGAATTACCAGCAAGTTGCGTTTGATAAGGCTTCGGCAATTTCAAAGGTGAGAGACGGCCATTTATTTATTCTAAATGAATCCGGTAAATTGGTGTTTTCTTCATTAGGCCACGACGCTCATTCTTTGGATATCGAGTGGCAGCAAAAAGTTCATCAGTTAATTCTCAACGATAAATCAGCTCGTGTAACAGGGCGTTTTGATAAAAACGATTACCATGAGGTGTACTCTGCGCGATATTTTAAGCCGTGGGGTTGGGCGGTGTTTTATAGTATTGCTGATGAAAATATGGATGCTTTAGTGAATGGTATCTTTATGGCGACATTCATCATTGCGGTTTTATATGCTCTGGGCGCTTCTATACTTATCTTTATATTTTTTAAACTGTTTCTTATTCGTCCAATTGAAACCTTGAAAAATACGGCTGCTCAAATCGCGGATCAACAAGACATATCAGTAATTGATGTCGATTCAAGGGATGAGCTTGGTGCGTTAGCGCGAAGTATGGAGGTAATGTCTCAATCAATTCAGCGCCATAAGAGAGAGCATGAACAATCCGAAAGGACACTGCTTGATAAACAAGAAGAGTTGCAGGACTCTCAGCGAAAACTTGAGCTGTATGGCGATTCACTGGAGCAATTAGTTGAGGAAAGAACGTCTAAGCTGAATGAGGCAAATGAACAGCTTCAAAATAAAATTGTTGAGCGCCAACGGGCTGAAGAACAAATGCTAGAAAGCAAAGAGCATATCGTTACCATACTCAATTCTATAGGTGATGCAGTTATAGCGACAGATATAGAGGGCAAGATTACCTTAATTAACCCTGTCGCAGAGACGTTAACGGGTTGGAAAAAGGAAGAGGCTGTGGGTAAGCCTTATGTCGAGGTGCTTCGTATTATGAATGGACTAAGCAATGAGGCGATTTTTAACCCTACAGATAAGGCCTTAGTAACTGAAAAAATAAATAGTCTTTCAAATGATGTGATTTTGATTTCAAAACAGGGTTCAAGCTTTAAGATTACCGTATGTGCTGCACTAATGATGAACGCTAATGAGCTTGCGTCTGGCCTTGTAATGACGTTTCAAGATATCTCAGAAAAATCTAAAATTGAAGAGGAGCTATTCAAAACTCGAAAGCTTGAATCCGTAGGTCTTTTGGCTGGCGGTATTGCGCATGATTTTAATAATTTACTGATGGGCTTGTTTGGGAATATAGCGTTAGCAGAGCGAAAGGTTCCTAAAGAGCATCAGGCGTATGACTATATCCAAACATCTTTAAAATCATTAGACGTAGCAAAAAATTTGACTCAGCAGCTTTTAACCTTTGCGCAGGGTGCGGAGCCTATTCTAGATGTTATTGATGTAAAGAAGATTGTTATCGATTCAACTAAATTCTCCCTTAGTGGGAGTAACATAAAAGCGGACTATAGCTTTCCTGATAATCAATGGTTGGTTAAGGCTGACAAAGGACAGTTGTCTCAGGTTATCACTAACCTAACAATTAATGCTAAGCAAGCGATGCCAGATGGTGGAGGCATCTATATTGATGTTCAAAATATACAAGACGCTAAAAAAAGCAGCGTATGTCCATTATCTGGAGATCTAGTAAAAATAACAGTGAGAGATGAGGGCTGCGGGATTTCTCAGGAAAGTATCGCGAAAATATTTGATCCTTATTACTCAACCAAAAAGGAAGGTAGTGGTCTTGGCTTGGCAACTTCTCACCGTATTATTGGTAAGCATAATGGCTCTATTAGCGTTGAATCTATACTGGGTGAAGGTACAACGTTTACTATCTATTTACCTGCAGAGATGTCGGTTTGTCCGGTAGCTGGTGAAGTGTCTTCCAGCATCAATAGTGAGTCAGAGACTATAAATGGTCGTGTTCTTGTAATGGATGATGATGAAGATATTAGAGACGTGATCAGCGGAGTGCTTGAAGCCTTAGGGTATACTGCGGAATCTGTGGTAGATGGGAATCAAGTAATTGAAAAGTATGCTGACGCTAGAAAATCAGGGGTACCATTTGATATTGTCATTATGGACTTAACCATCCCTGGCGGAATGGGGGGGCGAGAAGCCATACAAGAGCTACTAGCGATTGATCCCGCTATAAAAGCCATCGTTTCAAGTGGCTACTCCACAGACCCAATTTTAGCGAATTATTTAGATTATGGCTTTAAGGGGAGGCTGGTTAAGCCGTTTAAAATTAATGAATGTGAAAATGAATTAAAACGCGTACTCAGTTAGTTTTCAATTCTAATGAATTCAGCTCGGATTAAAGCAGGGCGGCGCAGTCAACAGGGAATGTGGGGGGATTTGGTTGTGATACCTTAAATGATGATTTATGTTTTTGGGTCAATATGTAGTGTTGCAGTAGGCGTGTGTCTTGTGAAATTCAAACTGCTCTCTGGCCTCTCCATAATCTAACCAATTGATTGATGCGGAGTAGCCCTGTAATTGAAAGAAGATCTTTATAAGGATTCGAAATTATCCTTGTCTAGTTACTTGCCTCAAATTATTTAGATAACTATCCCTATGCACCGTCGGACAATTAGCTTGTGCTGTTCTACCGAGTGTCATTCAGCATTCATCATAATGCGTGATAAGCGGCTATTTCTATCGTCAAAAGGGTGGCACTCTGCAATGAGAAGCTGCATAAAGATGGACCTAGCCAGGCCTTCAGGTAGCTGTTTATAGATACTAAAAGCCTGTGTCAGTGTTTCGAATATAAAGGGTCTAAGTTGTTGTTATGCGAATATTAGAGGCTTAAGTAGGCCATTACTTATTACCACCAAACTGTCACTTGGATGACAGTACATAAGCCCTAACTCATTTAATCTACACCCACTGAAGCAAACTTGAATAACTGCTTTAAATATCAATTGAATGATCAGGGGTAACGTTATGAGTAAGATTATCGGAATAGATTTAGGAACCACTAATTCTTGTATTTCAATTATGGAAGGCGGTAAAGCAAAAATAATTGAAAATTCGGAAGGTACCAGAACAACGCCGTCTGTCGTGGCATATAGTAATAATGAAGTATTGGTTGGGCAGCCTGCCAAGCGTCAATCTGTCACCAATCCAGATAGTACTTTGTATGCAATCAAACGCTTGATTGGACGTCAATTCGACGAAGCAGCGGTGCAAAAAGATGTGAGCTTAGTGCCGTATAAAATCATTAAAGCTGACAATGGTGACGCATGGGTTGAAGCGAATGGAAAAAAACTATCGGCCCAAGAAGTGTCTGCGCAAATATTAATGAAGTTAAAGAAAGATGCCGAGGCATATTTAGGTGAAACAGTGAGTGAAGCGGTCATTACTGTACCGGCTTACTTTAATGACGCACAGCGTCAAGCTACTAAAGATGCAGGTCGCATTGCAGGTTTGGACGTGAAACGAATCATCAACGAACCGACGGCTGCAGCATTAGCTTACGGTATTGATAAAACCGGTAAAAATGACCAAAAGATTGTTGTCTATGATCTAGGTGGTGGAACGTTTGATATATCAATTATTGAGATATCTGATGTAGACGGTGAAAAGCAGTTTGAAGTATTAGCCACAAATGGCGACACCTTCTTAGGCGGTGAAGACTTCGATATGAAGTTGATTAACTACTTAGCGGATGAGTTTAAGAAAGAAAGTGGTATCGATCTACATCAAGACACCGTCGCGTTGCAACGGTTGAAAGAAGCGGCCGAGAAAGCAAAATTAGAGCTTTCTTCTGCGCAACAAACTGATGTGAACTTGCCTTATATCACTGCGGATGCTTCAGGTCCAAAGCACTTGAATATAAGTGTGACGCGGGCGAAGTTAGAAGCATTGGTTGACGACTTAATTCAGAGCACCTTAAAGCCTTGTGAAACTGCATTGAAAGATGGAGGGCTTTTGAAAGGTGATATTGATGAGGTCATTCTTGTTGGAGGACAGACACGGATGCCGAGGGTGCAGGAAGCCGTAGAAGGTTTCTTTGGCAAAGCGCCGCGTAAAGATGTCAATCCAGATGAAGCCGTTGCTTTAGGTGCGAGCATTCAGGCCGCAGTGTTAAGTGGCGATGTGAATGATGTGTTATTGCTTGATGTCTCACCTCTTTCCTTAGGGATTGAAACCCTTGGCGGTGTGATGACTAAATTGATCGAGAAAAACACCACGATACCGGCACGTGCATCGGAAACCTTCTCAACGGCAGAAGATAACCAGTCAGAAGTAACCGTGCATGTACTCCAAGGAGAACGCGAAATAGCGTCAGGGAATAAATCCTTAGGGCGCTTTAACTTAACGGGTATTCCAGCAGGCCTTCGCGGAACCGCTCAAATCGAAGTCAGTTTTGATATTGACGCCAATGGGATACTTAAGGTATCAGCGAAAGATAAGGCCTCAGGAAAAGAACAATCCATTGAGATTAAAGCATCAGGAGGGCTATCAGAAGACGCAATACAGAGCATGATCAAAGATGCAGAAGATCATGCTGAAGATGATCACAAAAAACGTGAGCTAGTGGACGCTAGGAATCAGGCAGATCAGCTTTTACATCAAACGGAAGCATCGTTGAAATCGCTTGAAGGCCAAGTGCCAGAAACGCTTAAGGCGGAAGTAAACAGCGCAATGCAAAGCTTACAAACAGCGGTTAAAGGTGAGGATAAAGGCGCGATTGAAAACGGTCAACAAACCTTACAAGAACTGGTGACAAAGCTGATGAAGGCGAGCAATGAAAGTCAGTCAGCAGGGAATGGGCAAGGAGGTTCGCAGGCAGAATCAACATCAAAAAATATGGATGATGTCTTGGATGCCGAGTTTGAAGCGATTGACTGAAACCATTGAGCAATAACAAGCACAAAGAGGAGCGAATGCCCTGTTACTGATATGAAGTAGCAGGGCATTTACGATGTATAACACGGTTGCATATCTTGCTGAGGAGGCACTGAAATGGAGTATAAAGATTACTACCAAATATTAGGCATCAGTAAACAGGCCTCACAGGATGACATCAAAAAAGCTTATCGAAAGCAGGCCCGTAAATATCACCCTGATGTGAGTCAAGAAAATCAGGCAGAAGAACGCTTCAAAGAAGCGGGTGAAGCTTACGAAGTATTGAAAGATCCTGAAAAGAGAACGGCATACGACCAATTAGGCTCAAGCTGGAAAACGGGGGAACAAGGTTTTCAGCCACCCCCAAATTGGGACGAAGGCTTTGAATTTCATGGCGGTAATGCCTCTGGAGGAAGTGGTAGCTTTAGTGATTTCTTTGAAAGTTTATTTGGTGGCGGTGCAGGTTTTCAATCACACACGGGGTCTAACAGGGCAGAGCAGGGTAATGATAGCCATGCAAAAGTCATGATTGATCTTGAAGATGCCTATCATGGCACGCAAAAAAGTATGTCGTTACGCTCGACAGTAATGAATCCGCAAGGCCAACCAGAGCTGAAAACGCGTACACTTAAAGTAAGCATACCGAAGGGCGTATCAGCAGGCCAAAAAATTCGTTTGCAAGGCCAAGGATCACCAGGTTTGGGGAATGGTTTGGCGGGAGACTTATATCTTGAAATAGGATTTAACCCTCACCGTTTATACCAGGTAGTGGGCAGTGATGTGAGTATTGTTGTTCCGGTCGTTCCTTGGGAAGCTGCACTAGGTAATCATGTTGCGATTCCTACGCCAACAGGAAATATTGATTTAAAAATTCCAAAAGGTGTTTCTAGCGGTAAACGCATGCGATTAAAAGGTCGAGGTTTGCCAGGAAAAAACCCGGGAGATTTTTATGTGATTTTAGAGATAGTATTACCTGAGACCTTAAGTGACAAAGAACAAGCATTATATCAAAGTTTACAGCAAGCTTCGGCGCATGATGGTGCGTTTAAACCTAGAGAAGATTTAGTGGTTTAACGATTCATGCGCTGAGTCTTTTGACGCTATTTAAAATGCTGATGAATATTGTTTGCTTCTTCGTAGATCGCATCGAGGTCATAAATTATGATCTCATTTCTTTTTTTGTCTAACACGCCTTGTGACTTCCAGTGCTGTAGTTGTTTATTGATCACTTGGCGTACTGACCCGGACATCCGTGCCAACGCTTCGTCTGATAGATGATTAATTAGATGGTTTTTTTGTGCTTCTTCTTTTATACCGGTGTAGGTTTGTATCTTATTGAGGTGCTTTAGAATGATGCGACTGAGCCGGGTACTCACATCATGTAACGCTATATCGACGGTTTGGTCCTCCTGTTCACGCATTTTTTGAGCGAGGTAGGGTAAAAACTGTTGATTCAATTCTGGGTAGGTCCAGAGCCATTTACGCATCAAAGCGATCGGTACAGAAATAACGCGTAGAGGTGTAATAGGTGAGAGTGTGACGTCGTGGGGTTGGCCATCTAGCAAGGCGATGATATCAAAACTATCGCCGGGATAGAGCATGTCTACGGTGACCTCTCTCCCTGTATCCGGATTACTCCGTTTCATTTCCAATTGTCCAGTTTGCAAGAAACAAAAGCGTTCGGTGAGCAAAACAGGGCTAATATAATCCTCCTTTTCCCAGGTTTGCATTTGAAAATGTTGTGCCATTTCGGTTAACAATGCATTAGGCAAGGACGTAAATAACGGCGACTGTTTTACTAGTTCGGTACTGGCCGTAGCGGAAACTGGAATGATGGACGATGACATAAGTAGGTTTTTTCGCGGTTATATTCTCATATACTTTTTAGCAAATAGGGCAATATGTCAAGTTGCTTTAGTTAGTCTGTGTTTGTGGTCGGCGAAATTATAATTCGCACAATAAAGCAGTGTCTTGCCATTTCCACCTAATCCAATAACATTACCTGCATGAGAGAAATTATTAGGGTAGAAATGGGGCGTTGACAAGCCTCTAACACAGAAGTCGGCCAGGTTTCAGACGTGGTGTGATATCGAGCGTCAAGATTTATCAGGCGATTCCAGGAAACGTTTCGGTGACAGTCCGGTCCAGCGCCGGAAGGCCTTGTAGAAACTGCTAGTATCTTTAAAGCCTAATTGTAAGCTAACCTCACTGATAGTGTTCTGTTTCTTACGTAGTAAATCAAAGGCAAGCTGCTTTCGCATGTCGTTATAGATAGTCTGGAAATCGGTACCTTCTTGTTTAAGTTGTCGATAGAGTGTTTGGCGACTTTTGGCCAGCATCTCGCTGGCTCTTTCCATATTGAGTATTTGACCTTGAGACATGGCGTTTCGAATAAGCGTCTCAATTTTGTGGCTTAGGCTTGCGTCGTGTGCAAGTTCAGCGAGTGCAACTTTGGCTTTTTGTTCGACAATTTTTTTTAGTAGTTCGTTGCTACTTATTATGGGTAGATTAAATAGCGCCTTACTGAAGCTTAAGCTGTTTGAGTTAGCGTCAAAATGAACCTGCTTGCCAAAAATGGGTGAAAACAAATCTACATAGATGGGGGCGGGAAATGTAAATGTTGCTTGGTTTATAGGGAATGAATGAGCGCTCAATGTACGAGCCCAGGAAACCATTGCCGACAGGCTTCGTTCTATCGCGCTGGAAGGATACATGTGAGAGTGTTTGTTTTCTAAAACAAGTGTGATTAGCGCTCCTTGATCTTTTATTTTCCAAGCTTCTGATGGGTTCATTAATGCGATGTTTGAGATGAAAATTTCGAATGCTTCTTCGAGTGTGTTCGCTTGGCTAACCCAGCTTGCTAAAAGACCTTTAGAATTTGATTCAATAGTTTGTCCTAACACTAAACCTATCCCCGGCGTTTTTGTTTGCAGCTCGAGCAGTCTCCACAGACTTAAGAGTGTTGATTCAGGAAGACGTACTTCTGCTTGCTCAAATACTTCTGGGCTTAGGTGCAGCCCTAGTAACCTGTCTTCAGGCAGAAGACCTAGGTCCTCGCAAGCTGTGTATACATCGCGGACAGCAGCGACCGATACGGTGTTATTAGTTTGCTTGAACGTCATATATGTTACCGATAGACAAAAAGGTGTTACTGAGCGACCTATTTTAGACAGGTATTGTTCACTAATATAAGTCCCTTTAGAACGGCTAGGGAATTATAAGTGGAAAAAATTGCTTCGATCTGTTTGCTATTAATGATGTTTTTTCTTGTCGCATGCAGTGAACGTATTGATTCTAACTGGATTGAGAGAAAATATTTAAACGACGCTTCTAGATTTATTTCGCTAGATGGTAATCGGGTTCATTACCGAGACGAGGGTGAAGGAGAGGTGATCGTCTTAATTCACGGTACTGCGTCGTCTTTACATACTTGGGATCTGTGGGCGAATACGTTGAGCCGTCACTATAGAGTCATCCGTATGGATCTAACGGGATTTGGCCTGACCGGGCCTGATCATTCAGAACGATATGAAGTCAGTGATGATGTCGCCTTTTTAAAGGGGTTTTTAGATGAGCTGGAAATTAACAAGGCTCATTTTGTAGGCAGTTCACTTGGCGGGCGCATCGCCTGGCAGTATGCCTTGGATTACCCGGATTACGTCCAAACATTGGCTCTAATGAATTCTCTAGGGTACCCACAAGAAAAATGGCCGCCACCAATAGAAATGGCGCAATGGCCTGTCGTTGACGAACTAATGAAGCGATTTTCGCCAAGATTTATGTACGAAATTGGCTTGAAAGATATCTACTACGACCAGTCCTTGGTGAATGCTGACTTAGTGGATCGTTATTATGAGATATCTCGTTATCCTGGAAATTTGGCGGCTTTTCCTACACGTGTAAAAGCGAGTTTGGATAAAAACTCGAAGCTTATTAAACAGATACAGGTGCCTACGCTGATAATGTGGGGAGAGGAGGATCTATATTTTCCTGTCGAAAATGCTTATCGCTTTGACCAAGACCTTGACGATTCTTACTTAGTTATTTACCCCTATATCGGGCATTTACCGATGGAGGAAGCGCCTGAGCGGTCAATCAAAGATTATCTCGGTTTCCTAGAACGCAAAGGGAACTTAAAGACTCTAAGGACGTCAGAGGTTCGTCTTTAAACAGAGCGAACGTAATATTATGAAGAAAGTAATGGTACTTGGTGCCGTTCAGGCAATAGGGTCTTTGGTGGTTGCTATGTCACGGATGCTATTGCCACCGCATCGTGATGATGTGCACGCTGTGGAAGCATTAGTTAACAGTCGCAAGGGGCATCCTTTGGGAGTCATGGAAAGACAAGATGCCAGTTATATATGATTTGGGTGGTCTGGAGTGAGAGCTAGTATTGGATTAAATAAGCACCGCTTTTTTAGCGTTTATACCTATTTATTATCATGCTTTTTGGTGGCCTGTGGGGGAGCAACCGACTCTAACCTCAACCCCGTAGTAGATTCGGTCATTGAGCCTCCGCTTGCCGCCATCTCATTCGCTAAGTTTAGAGATATCGATAGTGATAAAGGTGCTATTGGCGGTGAACTGACTTTTAGCTTGCCTTCAGAGTATCGAGGTCTGTCAGCAGGCAACATCTCCTTACGCATTTATTGGGCGAATGCAGAAGAGCGTTTAGGGGCGTTTTGGTTTGAGTTAGATGAACTGGATGTCGATTCACTGGGTAAGCTAAATATTAACTTGCCCAATTCTACCCAAGTGCCTGCTGATGTTAATGCCTTGAAGCTATACCTTTATAATGAGGCAGGTGAGTCCTCTCAAGGTGTGATAGTACGTTTTCATGATTTTTTTGGTAATGCTTTACTATCTGGGCCAGGAGGGAACGAAGAAAGTTCATGGTACTACGGCCGCGACCGCCCCAAAATACCGGTATATCAAACAAACGCTGCATCACCGGTATGTATCTTCGACAACGGTCTTGTTAGTGTTGTTGATATGGAAAATCAACGAGAGGAGTCTTTACATACGGGTAGCAATAAAGGGCAGGCAAATCAGGCTGATGATCTCATATTTCCACCGTACACTTTTCAGTGTGGCCCTGATCTAATGAATGACTCTCGAGAAATATCAGACGAATATGGTGTTTGGACTTACTCAACGCTTAACGATTCAATGTTCTATGGAACCATTGTTTATGATGCGTTTTTAAAACACTTAGGCGAGCCTCCTCTAGAGGACAAAATTCGTTTACGAGTTCACTACGCTAGCTTGTCTAGTCAATATGCTTTTTGGGATGGCGCCTATGCTAATTTCAGTGACGCTTATCCTTATTTCTACTCTATGGCTTCTCTAGATGCTATTGCTCATGAAGTTGCTCACGGCGTGTTGAATAGGATTTCAGGCTTAGACTTTTATGAAAATGAACTTAGTAGCGATGCTAGAACGGTTCATGAGGCTTTCAGTGATATTTCTAGCGTAATAGCTAAATCCGAGTTTTATGGTCACACTGATAATTGGATTCATGACGAAGGTATCTATGGCTACTCAAGGCATCTAGATGAGATTGTCACCGAGCAGGGTGCAATTGAAAGTTTTTTAGATTACCAAAATGCAGGTGAAAATTTTTACTTGCGGATTGGAATGATAACCTATCCATTTTACTTATTAAGTCACGAGTGGGGAATGGCGCTGGCGTATCAAGTCTATTTAGGTGCAGCTAGAAATTGTTGGTTTGCGGAGATGTCCCTATCCGAGGCTGCTCACTGCATTAAGCTTGAAGCTAGTTCTCGAGGGCTTGAAGAAGTCGATGTTGTTGATGCATTCAAAGTAGTCAAAATTCAGTTGTTTGACGAGGGTGTATTGAGCCATTTCAATTATCAAATCAATTTAAATGAAGTTGAGTTTACAGATAATAGCCTGAGTACTTCGGAGGTGTTGGAGTGGTATTGGGCGTTTGGCGATGGCACTTATTCAAGCGTTTCAAATCCATCTCATCGTTATAAGAGTTCGGGAGAGTATCTCGTCTCCTTAACCGTTATAGACTCATCCAGTCACCAGGATTCGCTTCAGAAAAAGGTAGTGATTAGCGAATGACTAGCCGGTATACGCTTGCCGCTTTTAGGCCGCTTTTAGGCCGCTTTTAGGCCGTTTTTTGTTTGTGCAAGAAAACAAGCAGGGCACCAGTTTTGCAAATGTCATGGAGGAAACAACACCTCATCAAGGGGTCTGAAAGGGGTCGGTCTGAAAGGGGTCGGTGACAAAACGCAATCATTCGTATTTGTCACCGACCCCATTAATTCGACCCCATTAATTCCACAATCATTCGTATTTGTCAGACCCCAGATCAAACTAAAACTTAAGCTTTTCCATTTATCTTAAAACTCAGGTTCAGACCCCAATTACATGAAAAAAACAGGGCCTTAAAAAAATCAAGGCCCTGACCAAAGGTTTACTTAGTACATCCGTTCAATCGTTACTTTTACCACGGGACCATTCCACTGATAAGCCTCAGTTGAAAGGTCTGCCATGCCATGAATGCCAGGGCTAGGGTAAGCATAACCTTCACCGTCATCTTCAGGAGAAAATGGTGCGCCACCACAATGAGGGCCAGGAATATTGGCACAATACTCATCATTGGTTTCGGTGCCTGCATCGTAGGCCTTGACTAAGTAAGTCACTTTTCCGTGTTTCGGTAATTTAACGTTTTGAGCTGCTGCGACAGTATCATTTGTTGGTAGCAGCATAGAGATAAGGCTGAATCGTCTATTTCGGCGATTACTATCTATCATCAATTCCACAGACTGACCGGGCATTAATAGGCCATCGGTACTGACAGTAGAATGTACGGCGTTGGAATTATCTAGTACTGCTTGCAAACCTGAGATATCTCCCCCTTCAGCAACCCGAGATACTTCATCAGAAACAGGCTCCCCCAAGGTGAATAAATTCACATGTCGATTATGTATCGCCGCAAGAAAAGGCGTAAAGCTAATGCCTTTGGTAATATTCGTGAGAGTTACTTTATAAGATTTAGCACCGTGTCCGTGACCGTATCCGTCGCTTGCACTTACTTGAAACGCTAAGGCTGCAGTGATGATAAGAGCGAATAGTTTTGTGTGGATTTTCATGTGTTTTCCCTGTTGTTATTACCCTAGCTTGGTAGCTGAAATTGCTGACTGAATAATCAGTATCCAACTATTATTTGTACTAGGGGTTTGTAAAGTGAGTGAAACGTGTAGGACGATTAAGCATGTCTCTTTCGTCTTGGGGGAATAGTAAGAAAGCGGCGTCACAATGAGATCACATAAATCTCACGTTTTCATCACAATTAGGGGGGGAGTGTTGTTAGTAAACATCGTACTGAAGGTGAAATTAGCGTGGGTTTAGCTGACTTATTTTTTCACAGGAGTTCAGAGCAACGGTTAAGTGAGTCCAAAATATAGCTAGTTTTTCATCTAGTTTTTCTGAGTTTTTCAGTGCTTTGTCAAGTTGCTGTACCGAATATATCAACTCAGTGGCACCGATAGAACCGGCAACACCTTTAATAGTATGTGCCAATCTCTTTGCTTCTTCAGTTAAGTTCGAGATGATAAGGTGATTCATTTGTGTTTTGAACTTCTCAATATCGCTATATTCAACAATGAAAGCCGTGACGACCTTGAGATAAATATCTTCCCGTCCGTCCAATAAGGCTAGACCTTTGTCTATATCGATACCGGGTAACTTCCCGTTAAGGGTTTGTGATTTTTCTTCTGACGTTAAAGCAGTTTTTTTCATGTTGCTTGCCTTAATATTGAGTCGCATTGGGTGTTTTTGAACAGAATATGCGGCGGACATATAAGAGGATTTATAAGACGGATATGTTAGCATTTTAGTTCTGTTTTCGAAATCTACAACTAGGCTCAGCAAAGCTGTGTATCTGAATTTGTGAGCGAACTGGTAGCTAAAAAGTAGACAGCGCGATTAGCAGGGGAAGGATGGCGACCATCATTCCCCTAGTAAATTTCAATGCTCGAATTTAATGACTCGATGCAATGGTTTTCGTTGAGTTGGCGTCAGCAATGGCACGAAATACTGCTACTGACTCTCGGGCTGATTCAAAGTTGTTATCCATAAACCTCAGGTTGGTAGAGTTTTTGACTATGACGACTTTGGCCTTTTGATTAACATAGATAAATTGCCCATATATGCCCAGCGCCATAAATTCTTGATCTGCATTCTCCGGAATCCACCATTGGTAACCATAGCCCAAAATAAGGTCAGAGCTATCTCTTTTTCCAGGTTCGAGGTGAGCTGCATCCGGTGTGATAGAGCTTTTAACCCAAGCCTCAGGAATTACTTGCTCACCCTTCCATTTACCGTTGTCCATATATAACTTACCAAATTTTGCATAGTCTCGGGTGCGCATATTTAATCCGCCTAGCACCATCGGTTCACCTTCATCATCAGTGGTGTAGTAAGTACTAGCTTCAGGTTGGATTTTTGACCATAAGTGTTGATTAAAATAATCCGCTACCGTTTCGCCAGTTGCTTTACGCAGCACCATGCCTAAAACATGGGTATCGATACTGACATAATGCAAGAAAGTACCTTGCTCACGTTCATTGTCTAGAGAAGCCGCAAATGCATCAAATGAACCACCTAAGGCAACGGTTCTTCCAAAGCGATTGATATCAGAAGAAAATTTACTGTAATCCTCATTAAAACCGACACCACTCGACATCTGGAGTACGTTCTTGATCGACACGCCTTCGTATCCACTGCCAATTAGTTCAGGCACATAGTCAGTAACAGAGTCTTCAATATCCTTGATAGCGCCTTTTTCGACTGCCACACCAAAAATGGCAGACAAAAATGATTTAGCGACCGACCAGGAAATGCGTTTATCGTTTGCATCTGAACCTTTGTAATACGACTCATGTGTCAATGTGTCGTTGTGCAATACAACGAGAGCAGTGGTTTGACTACGTTTCAGAAATGTATCGAGTTGTTTGTATTCACCCTGATATGCATAGCTTTTGGGCAAGTTAATGGGCTGCTGTTCAAAATAATGCGGCTCAGCATCACTGATGATTTCTACGCTGTTAAAAATAGAGTCCATATGTAAAAAGTTTTCAACGATCACATCTTCATCAAATAAGGTAATGGTCTTGAATAAACGATTAGCTTGTTGCCAATATAAGGCCAGTGTCAGCAAGCAGACTATCACTAGAATGAAAAAAACTTTAAACCCTGATTTTACTGCTCTAGACATTTTAACAATCCTTAGAATATTTGAACCAAAGATCATATATCGATCGATCGATAAATAAAAGCTTTTTAGTGGAATTTGTAGCGCCAAGGCTATAACCTGTGCGCATATGGATTATCTAAAAAGAGACTTTGATCTAAATGGGACGACCAAACAAAACCGAAGAGAAGCGCACTCAAATACTGGACGCCTTTGAAAGTATCATTTTGACAGAAGGATATGCTAAAGCCTCTCAGCGCAAAATTGCCCAAGAAGCAAATGTGAATCAGCCGATGATCCACCATTATTTTTCAGGAAGCGACGAGTTGCTTGATGCGTTATTGAATAGAGTCACAGAAAGGTATCAAACGGCGTTGACGCTTGCATTCTCAGGCCACGAAATCGTCACCTTAGAACAATTTATGGGCTTCGTATGCTCTGACAAATTTCATGAAATTAGCAGGCAAAACGAAGTGTTTTTTGCCTTGATCGGGCAAGGTGGTCATAAAGATACGGTTTTTAAAAAAATGTCAGATGTTTATCAAGAGTTTTTGCACACGATTACCCAGTTATTGATTGACTCGAATATCGCCAACCCAGAACAAACTGCCTATATGAGCATGTGTTTTATTATTGGTCATGATTGGGCCAAAAAGCTTGGTTTTGGCGAAAGCAGAAATCAACAAATGGCTGACTTGCTGCTCGGGCTCGGACCCAACAGTCTCTCCGTTGGTCCCGATCCCATCTAACTTAAAGACCTATGTGACGTACTGGCCGGGGTTGGACCCAACAGTTCCTTCGTTGGCTCCGACACCATTTGACTAGTTTACAGACTGTTTATAGATCTCTTCGAACATCGCGCTTTGAACATGATTAGTCGTGAATGTCGCTAATAATGTGTTCAAGGCTGATACGTAAGCTTGATAGTCTTGGCCAGATGTTTGCAACGTTAAATTTGCAGTATTGCTGATGAGCTTTTGCTGACCATAGTTACCGCTAAGAATCCAATTGACCTTAAATCGAACTATGCCTCCTAGTGTACCGCTAAAGTGTTTCACATCTAATTGAAGTTGGTACAAAGGACGAAAGCGTGTATTCCAGGGTTCTGTGACAACTTCATGAATACCCAGCTTGTCAGCCAACAGTTCGGCGAGCACACGGGTAAAATCTGCTTTCAGTTTGCCCGCCCAGATATCATGGCTGGCAATGAGAATTGAAGACCCTGTTTTATGAGAAACAATGCCTTGGCGATTCAGCATGGAAGGCATTTTGATCGTGCTAATTCCCAACGTAATATCAGCCGGGAGGGCAAGTGCTGTTGCTGTACTTGGTTGCACTGTTGTTGCACTTGATTGTGCTATCGTTGCACTAGGCAGCGCTTGAAGGCTGTAATAACGGGTGGATAATTTTGTACTACATGATGCTATGAGCAGGCAACATATCAAGCTTACTATTATTTTTTTCATGGTTATTTTACCTCGTCACGACCTAGTAGCAATTGGCTAGGGTTGGCTGATAGTTGTTCGGCGAATGCTTTCATCGCATGTGATGTTTCACTGACATCTTTTAACATTTCGACCAGAAGGTAATGTAGTTCAGAGTCAGGGGCGAGCGCTTGGTCAATGGTTTCTAACGTTTGTTTCATGCTCGCCAGTGTGTCGGTCAGCGAGTCACTGGAACCATCGAGTTTACTTAGTAGTTGGTCAACATCATTAATGATCTTTTTTCGGTTGATATCACTGACGATTTTGGCTGCGCCGTTAAGGCTATTATTTAAGTTCTTCGCAATGGCTTCAATGGGAAGTTGCTCAATACGTTGTGCAATATTTGAAACGCGTTCCACTATTTGTAATTGCTGATTTTTGGAAGACGGTAGTACGTAATAATCATTGAAACGAGCCAGCAGTTTTGTCGCGTCTGTTCCGGGTTTACTCGCATTGGGCACCAAGTCCACAAAGAGTGAACCGGTGAGGATGTTGCGAGACTTTAGTTGTGCTCGCATGCCACTATTTACAAGACCTTCCATTAACTTGTTCAGTTGATCCAGTGTGGGGGTGTTGTTCGGATTGACGCGCTCGGGTTGAATGGAAATGACCACGTTGACTTGCTTGTCGGCGGTAATGCCATAATTGAGACCAATGTGCTCCACTTTACCTACTTGAATACCTCTAAATTCTACGGGGGCATTTTTTGTAAGGCCTCTCACGGAGCTTGCAAATCGAAGCATATACGGGAAAGAAATAGTCAATGCGCCTTCGGCCACGGCTTCTTGGTCGGTGAACAAATAAAATTCATTGCTTGAGTTGGCTAACGCAGTTTTATGGGCGGTATACGAAGGGGTGTTGAATGCTAGACCGCCTGAGATTAATGAGGCAAAGGTTTCCATTTTAGCGGTGATGCCATTGGCGCCGATTTCAAAGCCGATACCGCTGACGTTCCAGAATTTTGTATTTGTGCGGATTAATTTGTCGTGTGGGGCGTTAATAAAAATATGGATTTCTACTTTGCCTTTTTCGGGTAATAAGCGGTAACGTGTGACTTCGCCAACCGGTATTTTTCGATGATAAATAGGAGAACCAATATTGAGAGACCCCAGATCTTCTGCTAATAGTATGTATTGGGTTCCCTGTTGATAAGATCGGACGGTCGGGGGCTCTTTTAGCCCTTCAAAATGGGAGCGAAATGCACCGCGTTCACCCGGGTCCATTTCAATATATACCCCTGATAATAAGGTATCTAGACCACTTACGCCGCCTAAAGAAATTCGCGGTGAAACAACCCAAAAACGCGTGAACTCAGAGATTAATGATTTAACTTGAGGGTCTAACTCTATCAGAGTTGTGACCTTTTGGAAGTCATCACTTAATTTGATATTGGTGACTTGCCCCACTACCACATCCCTAAACCTGACATCTGTTTTGCCGACTGCAATGCCCGCTGCATCATCGAAGACAACGAGAATCTCAGGGCCTTTTTCTTGCCAAGCTTTCAATGCTAGCCAAGCGGCAATAAGTAAGGCAAGTAAGGGCACAATCCAGATGGGAGACAGCTTGTTAGCCTGACTTAACTTTGGGGTATTATCATTCATCAAGTGGGATCTCTAATTTACTTTTGTTCTTTTCATAAGCATCCCAAATTAGCTTTGGGTCAAATGTTTCCGCAGACAGCATTGTCAGCACTACGACACTAGCAAAACACAGTAATGCGCCGCCAGGTTCAATGTTCGCTAATAGTCCAAATTGCACCAAGGCCACTAATGTCGTTACCACAAATACATCTATCATAGACCATCGACCTACAAATTCGGTGATTCGATATAATCTCGCCATTTTTTTTGGGTCGCCTGTAAAGTTAACGCTTACGTTCCAAAGTAAATACGTCATCACAATGAGCTTGGCAATGGGGACCACTATACTGGCAAAAAATACCACCAAGGCAATAGGGATATCACCCGACTGAATTAAGTGCACGACACCCGAAAACAAAGTGTCGGTACTCTTTTGGCCAAGATGTGTGGTGGTCATAATCGGTAGTAAATTTGACGGAATATATAATACAACGGCAGCAATCAAAAGAGCGCTGGTTTTTTGAATGCTCTGTGGATGGTGAAGATGTATTTGTGTGCCACAGCGCGGGCATTGCTGATTGATTTCTAATACAGAAGCGCCAATATGCGCTTCGCAACAATGACAAGCGACTAGCGACTCATCTTCATCTTTAGCAAAAAAATTTTCATGTTGAAGCCAATCCCATATGTCCTCTCGGCTTAGGTAGAGATTACTGGCAATTAAGGTGAATACCAAACCAATAAAAGCGAAAAGGCCAGGACCTATAACAATGTCAGCAAAATTTCCTAGTTTCAAACTGGCGACTGCTACACCGACTAAAAAGATTTCCAGCATTCCCCAAGGTTTAGAAATATGTAGCATGTGTACAGTCTTGCCTACAAACGGCGCACGTATATTTAGAAATCGCGATAATAAAATATACAAAATTCCAAGTAATTCAAGTAAGGGAAATAGAAAAATAGTGATGAATACGATAGACGCGAGCAAAAATTCCTTTCGATTTATTAAGGCCTGTACACCACCGATTAAATTACTATTTTGTACCTGGCCTGCTGTTTCGAGTCCTAAAAAAGGGAATATGTTAGCCAGAATAAATAAAATCATTCCGGCGACAGTTAAAGCCGTAACTTTTTGTTCCCAGTTAGCCCGTTGAGTGAACATAATATGGTTGCAAAATTGACAGACCAATTGATGATTTTTATCCACCTCGGGAAGGTCATATAAGTGACCACAGTCTTGGCAAGAGATTAGCGCTTTGTGGTGTGAAATCATGGCGCTCACTAAGCTAAGGTTTGCTTGTTTGGTCAGAGCTGACAAATGACATTGAAATCGAATTAACACAGTGTCGGGTGTTTTTGGCAGTTAACCCTTCACCTTCAAATACATGCCCTAAATGCCCGTCACACTTGGCGCACAGTATTTCTGTTCTTCGTCCGTCCGCATCGACCTCATGCCTGACAGCGCCTGAAATTTCATCATCAAAACTAGGCCAGCCACAATGGGATGGGAATTTATCTTCAGAGCGATACAGGGGGGCATTGCATTGCTTGCAAATGTACCTGCCGCCCTCAAAAAAATCGTCATATTTTCCCGTGAACGGGTGTTCAGTACCTTTTTCAATCAGTACTCTTGATTCTTCTGGGGTGAGCTTGTTGAAGTCTGTCATGGTATTTCCTCGTCTTTCAGTTTAGGTTCAGCAGCCCAAGGTCAGCATATTATCAGAATGCAGTTTTTATACCTATTTATACCTATTTATACCTACGGTACTGGAGTGCTAAATTCTGGGTTAATGATTTGCGCCGACGCTATCTAATTCATTTTCGAATCAATTATGGAATCCATGTTAGAATGCCGGGAAATTACTATTGGATGATTAACTTTGTTTACTGAACTTGACGAAACGCTTATACAGGCAATTGAAGAAGCTGGATTCACTGAGCCCACAGCGGTTCAAGAAGCGACCCTGGAGTTGGCCTTGGATGGACACGACCTTTTTGTCAGTGCAGAAACAGGAAGTGGTAAAACAGCAGCGTATCTTTTACCCACCTTTGACCGGATATTAACGGAAGAGGGCGGCGAAATTTTGGCTTTGGTATTAGTGCCTACACGTGAATTAGCACAACAGGTATTAAAGCAAGCAAAACAACTGGCGCGTTTTACCTCTCTAAAATTAGGGCATATCGGCGGTGGTACCGATATTCATAAACAAACCGATATGATTAAAAACCCGCCACATTTTTTAGTCGCCACACCAGGTCGTTTATTAGAATTACTTGCTCGAGGATTAGTGGAGTTAGGCGAAGTAAATACCTTGGTACTTGATGAAGCGGATCGTTTACTGGATATGGGTTTTAGTGAAGACATTCTAGCGATTGCCGAACACTGTAGCCATCGCCAACAAACGCAGCTTTATTCAGCGACACTGGCAAATAAAGGCTTAAGAGGCTTGGCTGATCAATTGATGGATGAGCCGACCGTCATTGAGTTAAATAAAACCACTGATGTGCACACCTCGATAGAAAAACAGGTCATATTCTCCGATGACAAAGGGCATAAATATGAGCAATTATGTTGGTTGTTAAAAAATGAAGAGTATCGTCAGTGTTTAGTGTTTTGTAATTCTAAGGAGCAGGTCGACCAGATTTATCGCATCATGCAGCAAAAAGATATTATCGCCGGTACGCTTCATGGCGATAGAGATCAAAAGCAGCGCAATCTAGTGATGAGTAAAATGCGTCGTGGTGAGTTGAAAATCATGATCGCCACTGATATTGCTGCTCGTGGTTTGGATATTGAAGGCATGGATTTAGTGATAAACTTCGAAATGCCGCGACGGGGAGAAATTTTCGTACATCGAATTGGCCGAACTGGTCGTGCGGGCGCGAAAGGTGTAGCGATTACCTTAATCACCGCACCAGAGTTTAATTTGATGGCGGGCGTTGAACGCTTCTTAAAGCAACGGTTCACGCGTCGAAAGATTAAAGAGTTGGTTGGGCATTATAAAGGCCCGAAAAAACTCAAGGCTTCCGGGAAAGCCGCGGGTTCTAAAAAGAAAAAAATGAAGAAAAAAGCCGCTAAAAAGAAGTAAGGTTAGATTAGTATCGTCTAGGTACCCTCGATAGTAAAACCCAAAAGCTATTCACCACAGAGAAAGCAGAGGAGCTTTGCTCTGTACCTGTACAGAGGAAAGAATAGGACTTATCTTTTGAACTTTCAAAATCAATATTTGTCGTTAAATGTCTTTATCTAAAATCCCTTCTCGGTGCAGCGCATAGCGCCTCTGTGTCCTCGGTGGTAAAACCCAAAAACTATCCACCACAGAGGAAGAAGAGGCGCTCCGCGCTGCACAGAGGAAAAGACAGAACTAATCTTTTGAGAGCTCAATATAACTAATTTTATATCACTTCTCGGTGCCCTCGGTGGTAATATATGAGAGGCCATCTGTAGGACTTAGATAGCAGAGGAAATACAGCTCCGAGTTGGTTAGTTTGAATTAATATCGCTTAAGTGAGTGTCATTCACGTAGATTCCATATTCGAACTTATGCATAGTTTCTCAATATAAGTTAAGGCAGGTGAGCATTAATCACTTGTATTATGAAAGTCCCTAATCACCACCAGTATAGCCTTACATAAGTAGGCAAGTTCTTCGTCACTCATGACATAGGGCGGCATCACATACACCAGTTTACCAAAAGGTCTCACCCACACACCTTGTTCAACAAAACGTGGTTGTATCTCAATCATGTCGACGTCTTGACGTAATTCCACTACACCAATCGCGCCAATCACTCTTACTTCTTTTACCTTATCGAGCGCGGCACAAGGTGCCAGGCCTGCGCGTAATTGACCTTCAATATTTGCGACTCTTTGTTGCCAAGGCGATGCTAATAACAAGCGAACACTCGCCAACGCAGTACTACAAGCCAAAGGGTTCGCCATAAATGTTGGACCATGCATGAATACACCCGGAGAACCCGCACTAATCGTGCTGCTGATCTCTCTGGTCGTCATGGTTGCAGCCAGTGTCATATAACCCCCAGTGAGCGCTTTGCCTAAACAAAGAATATCCGGTGTGACGTTAGCATGCTCTAAAGCAAACAGTTTTCCCGTACGGCCAAAACCGGTGGCAATTTCATCAAAAATTAACAGTACACCAAACTCATCAGCCAGTTGACGTGCCTGACGTAGATAATCTGCCGAGTAAATTCTCATGCCGCCCGCACCTTGAACGATCGGCTCAAGAATGATGGCCGCGCTATTATGATGATGTTTGGCCAGCGTATTGCGTAAAGCACTAATATCATCAGGGTGGCATTCTGCACCAAAAGCAGAAATGGGCGCAGGCACAAAGTGTTGTTTTGTGAGCGTGTCGGAGAAAAGAGAATGCATGCCGTTCACTGGGTCACAGACCGACATCGCTGCAAAGGTGTCGCCATGATAGCCATTGCGTAAAGAAATAAAACGCTGTTTTTCGGGGCTGCCTTTGCTATGCCAATATTGAATCGCCATCTTCATAGCGACTTCTACAGACACCGAACCGGAGTCAGCGAAGAATACTGTTTCTAGTGTTTCAGGGGTGATTTGAACTAACAGCTCGGCAAGTTCAATGGCCGGGTCGTGTGTTAGACCACCAAACATTACATGCGACATTTTGCTCAGTTGGTGAGTGATGGCTTCATTAAGTGTTGGGTGGTTGTAGCCATGAATAACACTCCACCATGACGCCATGCCATCAATTAGTTTTGTGCCATCTTTCAGTGTCAGTGTGCAGCCTTCAGCTGAATCAACATGATATAAAGCATGGCCAGAACCGATTGCACTGTAGGGGTGCCAGATATGTTGCTTGTCTGTTGTTAGGGAAGGAGATGAAAGGTTATTACTTTGCGAGGCGGAGCTATCTGAAGGCATGGGGTACCTAGTTTGGTGAGAACGCGTCAAAAGGAGCTTGAATCATACCTTTTATCACTGTTTATCACCAACTATCGCGAGCTATAAACTCCCATTGACACAAAGCCTAACTTGAATTGCACTAGATAGCGGCAACTCAAGTTAAGTGGTGACCTTACGCAACCGCTTGTGTTTCAGCCTCTGTAGGAAACGAATACTTCCAGACTCGCTGTACCACTGATAAATATTGTTTTCCGAAGGTACCCGTGTTGTATGGAATGTTATGCTCTAAGCATATTTTCTGTACCTTTTCGGCCATCTCAGGATAGTGCCTAGCGGGTACGTCTGGAAATAAATGGTGCTCTATCTGGCAGCTTAAATGTCCGGTTAGAATATGAAACCACTTATTACCTTCCAAGTTTGAAGAGCCTAAAATTTGGCGATAATACCATTCATTTTGAGTCTCACCTTTAATTTCTTCTTCAGTAAAGGTATGTACACCTTCAGTAAAGTGACCACAGAAAATAATGGTTGATGTCCATAAGTTTCGAATAATATTAGCGAGTGCATTGCCTGCCATTACTTGAAGGGCTACCGGCCAGCATAGTAAAGGAAAGAAAATATAATCTTTGATGATTTGTCGCTTACCTTTATTGAAAAAGTCCTTTTTTAATTGCTTTCGTGAAATCGGTAAAGCGCTGTCCTGGCGTCGCTTGCCCATAAAGATACGTTCGGCGGCGACTTCATGATACGCAATGCCAATTTCAAAAAAAGTACTCAGACCAAGGTAGTGAAATATTTGAAAACGATTTTTAGGTCTCCAGGGTAGGTCATCACTTAAGCGAAAGGTGCCATAGCCAAAGTCACGATCCTTACCAATTACATTGGTGTAGGTGTGGTGCTCGTGATTATGATATCGCTTCCAAGAACCCGCATCTCCTGCAATATCCCATTCAAACTTACGGGAATTGATATTCGGGTCATTCATCCAGTCATATTGACCGTGCATGACGTTATGTCCAATTTCCATATTATCCAGGATTTTAGCTAAGCCCAATAAAAGTACTGCCAACACCCAGAGTAGCGGGCTGATAAACCCCATCACCATTAATATACGGGCTGCAATTTCACAACTGCGTTGTATTGCTATCATACGGCGAATATGACGAGCATCATCTGCACCGACCTTCGCCATGGTCTCGGTTCTTACGTCTTCTAAAGCCTTTCCGAAACGTTCTATTGTTTCTGAATTTGGTTTTTTCATTTGTCTATTCCTTAACAAAGTAAGTTACACACTGTTTCCATTTTCAAGTCACGGATTCAGGTCATAGTTCTAATTCAACATGGCCCACTGGCACGGATAAACATAACTGAATTTCTTCAGCGCCGGTGTCAGAATACTGTTTGGTTTTGGTGTTATAAACGCGACCTTGTTTCTTTTTACAAATACATTGATGACATACGCCGATTCGACAGCCAGAGACTGGTTTTAAGCCCTCTTGTTCAGCTAGGTCGAGCAAGGTTTGCGGTAAGTCGTTCGGGTTAAATTGAACCTGCTTGTTTGAGGATAGATAATCAACTTGGATCATCTCATCATCATATTCAGTGTCGACAAGTGAACGGCTTAATGGTGCTGCCCCGAAGTATTCAAAGTGGATATTTTCTTCAGAAATACTACTTTCACGCAGTATATTCAACGATGCTTCAATCATGGCTGAAGGGCCACATACGTAGCTTTCAAACTGCCTGAAATCAGGGCAATAATCTGCTAAATGTTGCTCGCTGATAAAGCCACTGTCATCTGAATAAATGACCTGGCAATTCAATCCAGCATCTTGATAGCGTTTGATATCGTCAGTGAATAGCGCTTCTTTTGCATTATTGACATAAAACAATAAGGTTGATGCTTTAAACCAATCAGCCCCGATGTTTTCATTTAGCATGGATCTGATCGGCGTAATACCACTACCACCTGCCAGAAATAATTTACGATCTTTTATAGAACAAAGCGTGAATTCACCGCTTGCCTGGGATAAATATACGGTATCGGCCGCGTTTACATTCTCGTATATCCAGGGTGTCATTAAGCCATCTTCCAGTATGCGAATACTGAGTTCAATGATGCCAGTTTGTTCAAAATAGCTCGGAGCAGAAGAGATACTAAAGGTGCGTGTGACTAAACTACCTTGGCGTTCAACGGTGATTTGAAGAAACTGCCCTGCCGTAAATGTTTGCCACTTAGAGCTGGGTCGTAATGCAAGCGTAAAGACTTTTTCATTTTCACTGCGTAATGAAACGACCTTGGCTGAAATGGCATTATGGCGCCAGGAGGGCTTGAATACTTGAATGATCGGTTCAAGATACGCACCAAAACTGTCCATATTGGTTAGGGTAGGCGCTAGCAATGTATTTGTTCTATCACTTAGGTGCGATGTGAAGGTGCTAAATTTCGATGCATTTTTCATAGTTTTTATCAGTACTCCTGTAATTCAGGGTACAGTTGTACTCTAAGTTTCTTTAAATGTCTAAAATGATTTGTGCGTATTATGATGATAAGAGGATACTTTGTTCCCTGCAAGCCTTGTAATGCAAGACTTGTGTAAGAAATGGCCATTCATTTGGAAAGAATGTCACTAGCGTCTCTGTGTGTGTTTTTAGGCTACTTAAGGGCTACCTTTTCACCCAACGCTTAAGGGTCTCTTTCAGTAGACCTTTGTTGATCGGTTTACTGAGGTAGTCATCCATACCGGCGCTTAGGCACTTCTCTTTATCACCGCTCATAGCATTTGCTGTCATAGCGATGATCGGGATGTTGGGGTAGGAGATATTGTTCCCCGAGCGTATTATTCTTGTTGCCTGGTAGCCATCCATAACAGGCATTTGGCAATCCATTAAGATGGCCGCGAAGTTATTATTTCTACTCAAAAGGTTTATCGCTTCTTGGCCATCTTGCGCAATGGTGACATCAAAGCCCATGTCCTCCAATAAAGCTTGGGCGACGACTTGGTTGATGCGGTTATCTTCAACAAGTAATACATGTATTTCCTTGTCGAGTGGGCTGATATATTCAGACGCTTGAAGGTCTGCTCGTTTATGGTCTTCTTCTATTTCGGGTGAATCGCACTCTATGCCTTTTATGGTAAAACTGAAGCAACTTCCTATACCGATATTACTCGTAACGCTGGCACTACCTCCCATTAATTCAGACAACTGTTTAACAATCGATAAACCTAAACCGGTGCCCCCGTATTGTCGTGTAGTGGAGGAGTCTACTTGGCTGAATGAATCAAATAAAATCGATAGTTTATCTTCAGGAATTCCGATGCCGGTATCACTAATAGAAAAGACCAGCATGATGGCTGAACCCGAATGCGGTGTTGAACTTTGACAGAGTTTAACACTTAATGTGATTTTTCCTTGTTCGGTGAACTTGATAGCATTGCTGGCTAAGTTGACTAAGACTTGTCTGATTCTACCGGGGTCTGCTTTGATATGTTGAGGGACTTCTTCAGCTACGTCTAAAATAAATGCCAGATTTTTTTCGTCGGAGCGGAATTTTATTTCATTGCTTAAATCTGTTAACAGCGTATGTAGGTCAAACTCGATGTCTTCAATATCTAATTTACCAGCTTCAATTTTTGAATAATCCAAAATATCATTAATGATGACCAATAATGATTCTGCGCTTGCTTTTGCCATTTTTAGAAATTGCTTGGGTTTTTCTTTACTGATCTCTGCTTCCAATAAGTCCAGCATTCCCAGTACACCGTTCATAGGGGTTCGAATTTCATGACTCATATTGGCGAGGAATTCACTCTTTGATTGATTTGCGGCTTCTGCCTTATCGGCTAATTCTTGTGCCCTTAATGTTGCTTCAGTGCTAATAAGAATCTCTCGATCAAGGTCTATTTTAGAGGCAGTGATCAATTTAAGGTTTCTGGCCATTGTGTTATAGGCTTTGCCTAAAGTGCCAATCTCGTCTTGGCCTGAATCTTCTACCTGATGAGATAACTGGCCTTCACCAAAAAGCTGTGCAGCATCTTGAAGTTTCTGAAGTCGTTTAATGATAGAGGTTCGTAACATAAGGGCTAGCATGGCTGTCAGAAATAGCGCACTCAGAATACTAATGATCGTAAAAGTGATTTTTATGTTTTCAATGGGTTTAAATAATAGGTTCTTATCTGCAACAATAATCAAATTGGTCTCTTCAGAGCCGGTATGAATGACTTTGCTCACCCAAATTTGTGAATTCTGAGTACTAAATATCTCAGGGGTAGTATTTTGATTTTCAAGAGACACCGAATAATTCGAATGAGATATAATGCGTTTTCGTTTATCGGTCAATATAACCGCGGTAATGGCCTCTTCAGATTCTGTTAGCTGTTCTTTAATATCTTTTAACAGCTGGTCATACTGCTTCTGCCAGTCTAGTGATAAGGCCACCCAGCCAATTACGTCCCCCCGCTTGAGTACTTCAGCGCTCAAGGTTTGGCTGAGCTTGGTACTGCCTTGCCTTAAGGTTTTTAAATATGGGTCATGAGCTATACGCCCGACCGTTACGGTTTTGGCTTGAGGTTGTACAAAAAGAGGATTATTAAAAATGTTTCTAGAGAGTAGCTCTTCGCCTTGTGTTTTACGGCCTTGATAATCGAGGGTGTTGCTAGAAAAAATAATGCCGTCTTCTTCGGTGACGGTGATGTAATTTAAGTAGGGATAGATTTGGGCCAAGTCATTCAGGGTGGCGCTAATGCCTCTACTTTCTAATAAGTGTAAGGCTTTTTTGATATTGCGGTTGCGGGCAATGACTTTCGTGATATTTTTGAACTCATTTTGTACGGCCTGCACACGCGATATGCCCAGTGTTACATTACCCTTTAACTGCTTTGATATTTGGGTCTGTAAGGTCTGAGAGGTTTTGTCGATAATCACAATACCGGTGAGACTCAACGCAAAAGCAATGAGCAGGGTGATAGAAATAACAAGTTTAGAATAGAGTTTCATACAGTGTTCTATTGTTAACCTTAGTTAATCCACTTTGAACGCTTACGTACCGAATCCGGTACTTGAATACCAAGTGCTTCAACGCTGGACTTGTTTAATAATGTGATGGGCGGCTCTTGGTACTGTGATTCTAATCGCGTTGGTTCGATTTTATCCCTGAGAACCTTTACGGCCATGTCACCGGACATTTTGCCTAGCGTATAAAAGTCCGCCACGGGTCCAAACGTCGCGCCATTTTCAATGCCTGCTTTATTTGAGCTTAGAATCGGAATTTTATTGGCCAAAGAAATTTTGATCAATGCCGCTTCGCCACCACTTTGCATTAAGGTATCGGTGGTGGTTACAAAGGCGTCGATATGTCCGACCAATGCTGTTGCCATCGTGGTGACTTCTTTAAGGGTCGAAGGCGTTTGGTCAAGCACTTTAATACCTTTTCGTTTGAAATGACGGCTTAAGCTAGCCGTTTGAATTTGTGAGTTAGGTTCGCCTTTGCGGTGAAAAATTGCCACGGTCTTTGCTTTAGGTAATAGGGCCTGCAATAAATTAACGTGATGATGAAGGGGGACGTAATTACTGGTGCCGACTAAATTATTGCCAGAATATTCAAATGACTCGATCAAACCCGAATCAGCAGGGTAGGTCACAATGGAGAAAATAATCGGCGTGCTAGCAGGCAATGTTTCTTTGATGATGACTGTACCTGGCGTGGTTAATGAATACACAAGGTCTACGTTCGCGGCTTTAAATTGTTGTGCGATCTTTTTTTGCTTAGTTTTATCTCCGCCACTATTACCCAATACATAATGGACGCTTTCACCCGCGATAAAACCGCCGTCTTTCATAGCAGCCTTAAAACCTTTGACGCTGTCAGGGTAGCCTGACCATACCGACAGGCCGACATTCACAGGCTTATCTTTAGCCAGTAAATGACTAGACAGTACTAATAGTACTACTAGATGCAACAACATAAGCGCTAAGCGCAGAATATGAAACATACCAAGACCTGACCTTAAATTTAGAGATAAATCTTGAGATTAAGTCTAGTAAAACTAAACAAAAGGTAAAGCTACGATTCAAAATCAATAGTTTAATTTGTGATAATGATTATTATTTTTAGCTGATTATATTGTTAACAAAGTAAGTAGATAGACGGTTGGTGATTTTAAAAAATAGGGCTGGGTGAGTGATTTTAGCTTCAAAAGTAGGTTGAACAGAGTTACGAAATGAGGCACATCATTACCGTAAGTTACTTTATTTATACAGAAAATACAGGTTTGGGGTGTGGCTTAGCGTGTCGTCAATTTCTTAACTTAAGTGTGTATTGATGCGAGTAGAAAAATATCTGTCCAAAGCAATCCTCTAACAGAGGTGCTCTTTTATCTAAGTCGTCGTCATATTTTTGAGTATAAGGCTTAACAAAATAGGTAGTTATTTTGATGTGAAATTATTTTTATGGGCTATATTGGAATAACTCACCCCTTCAATCTTCATGATAGCAGGTAAATATAATGGAATTTTTTAATAATATGAAACTGAAATGGAAGTTGGCTTCTGGCTTCGCGCTTCCGCTTATCCTACTTGTTATTATTTCAAGCACGGTCAATATGAGCCTGACTAAATTGCTGGAGATCAGCGGTTGGGTAAATCATACACATGAAGTGATTGAGAAAGGTAATAGTATTACGTCTTCTTTAGTGAATATGGAGACAGGTTTACGTGGCTTTTTAATTGCCGGTGAAGAGGACTTTCTAGAACCGTACCGTAGTGGGAAAAGTCAATTTAATGAGCTGGTTTCTAAACTTCAAGAAAAGGTTTCTGACAATCCTGCGCAAGTCGAACGGCTTGAACAAGTCTCACGCCTTGAGGGTGAGTGGGTATCGAATCATGTAGAAATTGCCCTCGAGCTGCGACGGGAGGTCAATAAGGGCCGGGCGAGGCAGTCTGAAGTCACCGATTTTATCAAAAAGGCCATTGGTAAAACCTACATGGATAAAATGCGAGGCATTATTGATAAGTTCATAGCGGAAGAAGACGGCTTGATTGGTATTAGAGGCGCTGAGCAGCAAGCCACCGCCGATAGCACTTCAAATATCACCATTATTGGTACGCTTATCGCCTTAATACTAGGGGCAGGGG
>ENA-OSET01000919-OSET01000919.1-sediment-metagenome-genome-assembly--contig:-NODE-919-length-31919-cov-7.762107_pt1 | contig 31919 bp, 32 predicted proteins | sample MGYA00237882_ERZ534229 | MGnify/ENA primary metagenome ERZ534229 (study PRJEB26408, sample SAMN06266212) | sediment metagenome | isolation source: Hudson Canyon methane seep mesocosm | place: USA:Hudson... | reverse complement strand
TCATTATTTTAATCTAAAACATATCGGTATATCTCGTCCTTCCATTTTGATCACCGGTGCCATTGGTATGATCATCATTGCAGGCTGGGTATCAATGCCTGTAGCCGTAAAAGAAGACACTGCAACCACAATAGCGGCACCAGTCATCGAATTGAATGTCCAGCAACAGGATGTATTTGAAGTGATGCAAACCCATTGCGCAAATTGTCATTCAGCTAAGCCTACAGATGAAATATTTGTTATTGCTCCTTTAGGGTTAATGTTTGATACATGGCAGCAAATAGAGCAACGGGCAGCAGTGATCCATAGGCGTGCTGTAGTCACTAAAGATATGCCTATGATGAATAAAACAGGCATGACTGAAAAAGACAGGCAAATTATAGCGACTTGGTTTGAGTCATTAAATCCATAGTAGTGACTCTTTTGCGAAACGCAGTTCACCGTCAATAGTGGCAACAATAATATGTTGTTTATTATCTAGGATAACCTGTCCAGCACGGTAATCGTGTTGGTAATGCTTTGCATTAGCCGATGTGACGACGCAGGTTTTTCCACTAATATCTGCATAAGTGCCTAAGCTACCAAAGGCACGTAATGTGGTTAATAGCTCGGCTGTGTGTTGTGTCCAATCCAGCGTTTGTTGTTGCCGTGTGATGCTTGGCCAATAACTGCCCTCACCTTGTGTTTGACTAGACTGGTAGTAGTTATCAAGTTCGGATAACAAGCTGAATAATAAGTCAGGTGTTTGTTGCCAGATTTTATTGCTCAAGCTATCAAAGGTTTCATCTTGTTCTAAGTTAATTGATTTTTGCAGAAGAAGATCACCCGAATCAAATTCATTAGTGAGTTTATGCAGTGTGATCCCAGCGTAAACTGACTGTTTTAGAATTAACTGGGGCAAAGGTGTCATGCCTCGCCCTTCTGGTAATAGTGTTGGATGAACATTGATGGCATATTTCAGGTCAGCTGGAACAGCTATTTTCCAAGGATATTCAGCGCTAAAAAACATCTCTATGCCCTGTTCAACTAATGTTTGCATCGCAGATAAAGTTGGTTTTTCATAACATAATTCAATATTATTATTAGATGCGAATTGAATCACCTTGTCAGAGAATCGACTACTGGTCCCAGTGTAAATAACGGCTAATTCATAGCCCTGTTGTAAAAACACGTCTAGGCATGAAGATAATGGGTCGTAACCAAAATATGCAACTTTCATTTTAACAAAAATTATCCAAATCTAACCCCAGTAAATAAATGTCAAAAATATTGCAATGCTAACAGCCATGCCAATTAGAAAAACTAGAGTACTTTTGTCCTTATTGTTTGAAGAAAGCAAAGAGTTTGGATACTTGCCAAACGTAAACACTTTACAAACAGCCCATCCGATCCAATAAAAAACACCATAAAAAAGAATCTCAATTATCAGAATTCTTACAAGCCAAAACAATAACCCAACAACTTCTTCCATGATATTAACTCATTTTTGTATATGAATTATATCTGGGGCTAATCAACTAAATCACAAGTTAACCGAAATCACTTGTTACATTAAGCCCCTAACCTAAAACTAAACTTAAATAATTGATACATATGCGCTTAATTATCTGTTTTAATTGTTAAAACCCAATTAGGTTAAGCTTTATGTTCGGTATTTTTAAACCCGCTCCACATATTCCATCAAAACCACAAGATCAAGTCGACAATGACTATAAAAAACTCCGTTGGCAGGTATTCATCGGTATTTTTGTAGGTTATGCAGGTTATTACTTAGTGCGTAAGAATTTCTCATTGGCCATGCCTTTCTTAATTGAAGAGCAAGGTTTTAGCAAAGGTGAGCTTGGTGTTGCGCTTTCAGCTGTGTCTATTGCCTATGGCTTAAGTAAATTTTTAATGGGTAGCGTATCCGACCGCAGTAACCCGCGCTTTTTTCTAATGACAGGACTACTGATTTCCGCAGGTGTGATGTTTATATTTGGGTTTACCTCTTGGGCAACACAAAGTATCGGATCTATTTTTATCTTGCTGTTTTTAAACGGTTGGGCACAAGGTATGGGCTGGCCTGCTTGTGGCCGTACAATGGTGCATTGGTTTTCAGGTAATGAACGGGGTAAAACCGTTTCTTTTTGGAATATTGCGCATAACGTCGGTGGTGGTTTAATTGGCCCCTTATCGATATTAGGCATGGCATGGTTCAATGAATGGCACAGCATATTTTATGTACCGGCTTTTGCCGCATCATTAATAGCCGTGTTTATCTTTTTCACTCTGCGAGATACACCACAATCATGCGGATTACCTCCTATCGAAGCACACCGTAGCGATTACCCTAGTAATTATGATGAAAGTCACGAACAAGAATTTAGCGCCAAAGAAATATTCCTCAAATATGTACTTAACAATAAATTACTTTGGTTTATCGCTGCGGCTAACGCGTTTGTTTATCTTATTCGATATGGCGTTTTAGATTGGGCCCCCACTTATCTATACGAAGTAAAAGACTTTTCATTCAACAAAAGCTCATGGGCATACTTCCTATACGAATGGGCTGGAATCCCCGGCACTCTGCTTTGTGGGTATATCAGTGATGCTTGGTTTAAAGGTCGAAGAGCACCAGCTGCCATATTATATATGGTGCTAGTATTGGTTGCCGTTTTAGTCTATTGGTTTAATCCAGCTGGCAACCCCACTATAGATATCATTGCACTTATGGCAATTGGTTTTCTTATTTACGGACCAGTGATGTTAATTGGCTTATTTGCTTTGGAACTAGTACCTAAAAAAGCGGCTGGCACGGCTGCTGGATTAACTGGCTTGTTTGGTTATTTAGGCGGTGCAGTCGTCGCTAATATTGTTCTAGGTTACACAGTTGATCACTTCGGATGGGACGGCGGTTTTATATTATTAGTAGGCGGTTGTATATGCGCAATAATACTCATAGCCATGACGTTAAAACACGAAGTGGCACATGAAAGCAATCAAGAACAAGTAAGCTAACTGATTCATTAAAAGTTGCAGATAAACTTACCACCAACCCCAAATGAAACAAAACGATAGGATTTGTCTCATTTGGGACGATTGTGTTATACTCAGGCTCACCAACTAAAATATTGAGGTAAGTCAGTGATGCAAGCCGCTAAAATAAAAGATGCTCAAACTATCGTCATGAAAGCTTATATAAATGCCTACAAAACGATGGGGATCTCTGACAATCAAGCAGCAAAGTTGATTGGTGTCGGTCGTTCTACGCTTTTACGCAAACCTAGCTTTGAAACAGAGTCTAAACAAAGTGAACTACAAATACTGTTTATCCGACTTTATCGGTCATTATTTGCCTTATTTGGTGGCGATCTAACATCTATGAAACATTGGTTCGAACATAAAAACAAACATGTTCGCGGTGTACCTAAAGAGTTGTGTTTTTCAGTCACTGGGCTAGTCAATGTAAATGCTTATTTGGATTCGTTAAGAGGCAAGGCTTGAATGTAACCAACGTTATTGAAGATGCTGGCGGATTAATCGCTTATGCTAATTCAGTTTGCAGAATGGTCGAAACACAAGAATATGCTGCAACCACTTCTTTGGTAGATGATCTCGAAGAACAGGCAATTTTAGAGCAAATTTTAGATGATTATAAACCTAGCTATGCAGACAATACGCAAGCTTTACATTATTTAATATCCACCCCCTTTCGTTACCCTCCGTTAAAATACGGATCACGTTTTGGTTCAATTACCGAGCCAAGTTACTTTTATGCCAGTGAGTCTATTCAGACTTGTCTAACAGAAGCGGCCTTCTATCGCTTTTATCTAATTGATGGCACTGAAACGCCATTTCCTAAAGTGATTCAGTCAGAACATTCTTTATTTTTTGTAAAGGTATTGAGTAGCAACACGTTAGATCTGACTCAAATTTCAGATGCAGATACTCAACAACAACTAACCGATCCACAATATTATTCGTTGACTCAAAAAGTAGGACAACATGCACGCCAAAATGGCGCTGATCTACTACGTTACTATTCAGCCCGTTGCCAAGAGCAAGGTGTCAATGTAGCCATTGATAACCATACAATCATTCAATCTGAGAAACCCGAAGATAAAGTGGAATATATCTGCCAACTCGACCCACAAACTGGCATATTAAGATTATCTAAACCAAGAACCTTCCCTGTTATGTTTACCAGGGACCAGTTTTTAGTTGATGGTGAATTACCATTTCTAAGTTAATTTGATTAGTCTCCACCTAGCGAATTAAATTGTTCATCAAGCAAGCCCGTGAGTAACACCTCACCTTGTATATTTAACCGAAAAACACCATACTGTGCATTTCTGTACAATGGCTCGTCCCCTTCATCGAAGAAAAATGCATTAGTAGCAAACTTAATTTGCGAATTTCGAAGTCTAAATTGTATTTTTCTCTGGTCATCTGTGATGGGCTGAGAATTATCTAGTCGCACAAATTGAGCAACTTTATTCAGGTCTTTTGCAATCACCACAAAACCATCTTTAGCAATAGGTAATTCGACATCCCACAGCTCGGGGATGAGATTTTCTTGTTGAGGTGGTCTCACACCAGACAGTGCTGTTTGTAATTTGTTACTAATAGCATATCGCAGAGCCATATAATCTCCTTGCATCAGAGAGCGAGGGTCAACGGGTGCTAATTCAAGATAAATCACTTCACCTTCACTAAGATGTATTTGTTTTTGCCAGATAGAAAGATTGACCAAAAGTAAAATAACCAATCCAGTAAACACCATTACAATATTAGTTTTCATGATGTGTACCCTGTTCAGATATTCGCTTGCTTAAAAAAGCCAGTATTAAACTTGCCCCGCCCAAACCACCTAAAATGAATGATTTGTTTAATAATGAAATATCCAGAAAATAGTAATACGAAGACAGATTTATAATTGCAGAGATAATTCCCAACCCCCACAAAATTTTGTTTTGAATGGCAAAACCTATAACGATAATCAAAATTCCAGAAACAATGCCATTAGCGAAAAACGTCCCCACACAAAGTAATAAAACAATACCTAAACCGAGCCACTTTTGTGAGTCATCTAATAGTATTTTTTTATGTTTGATTAGCAGATTCAAAATGAATAGAAGAACCAATACATTTAGCCCTTCGTCTACCCATTGATTCACACTAGGCAGTGACTCTAAGGCCCAAGTTTGCCCATGCTGGGCAAACAAAATGGAAGTCTTAAACTGTAATAGCCCAAATACAGCCCCATATGCTATGGATTGTAATTTGCGGATCTGCTGGCTAAAAGTAAATTCGTATAACCACATTAAGGCAACCACAAACAACACTATACTGCTGAATATGGAGGACAATTGTGCTTCAAACATAAAGAATGAGAAGCACAGAGTAGCAAAGTAAGCCGACATCACCCGGTGAATGTAACTAGGCATCAGCGAAGATAAAAAACAACACATCAGGGTCAATACAGCCCAAGAAAACAGCTCCATCGATTCACTATGGATAAAGATGGCAAACACTATTAGAGCCTGTCCGGCAAAACTCACAGCTAATCCAATGTGTTCTATGAACTCTGATTTTGCAGAGGATAGAATAAAGAAACTACCACCAATCATCAGTACACCAAGAACACTCAATCCAATCGGACTGTCAAACAAACTGGCAATTCCCATTCCCAAAAAGCCGAGGGTAAAAATAGCAGCGAGCCATCCACAAAAACCCATCAGAACTTTTATGTACCAAGGTGAAATCAGCTCTTCTGAATCGTTTAAATGTAAGGGATTAATTAATTCACTCTGTTTAAGAAACTCAATTAATTCAATAGAATTTTTCATGCTTGAGCTTCCTTAATTAACCCTTTTAACCAAACAGTTAAAAAGGTGCCAGCACCAATAGTAAGAAAGGTTAAAAGTAGAAACGAAAACGCATCAAAACTATTCGGCAGAACTCGTATCAGTAAAGCATTGGCGGCCACTAGAATCGAAAGTGACCAAACGGCCAACATAAATACATTCAATAACCACATGCGATAAACATAGAACATAGCAACCGCCCAAATACACCAAATCAATATACCTAGCGGCTTATCAAGAAATAATGCGTCCAGATATACCCATAGACCAAAATAGGCGCTTACCAATGCTAATAAATTGATGGTCCATGGCTTGTTTAACCAAGTATATTTTTTCGCACTTGTTTGCCAAACAACCAAAGCAAACGAATTGAGCAAAAATAGCGCCCAATTGGTATCGAGGTAACTACCAAAAGTCTGAGAAAATAGACTCAAAGACAAATTCAGTAGTGCGACCCAAATCAACCACATCACACTAAAACGACTAATCAGAACCCAAGGTATAGTGACTATTGCCCAGTTAAAGAATAACTGCCACGGATCAGCACCTGTCTGATAGGTTTGGCCAAACAAAGCCATCAAACCACCTACAAACAACATACTCACTACCAGACTGGCTTGTCTAATAATGTCATTTTTCTTAAATTTCACATAGGCGAACATGGCCAATAACATAGCCACTTCTATCAAAGCAAATTTAGACATTAGGCCGATTTCTTGCCAATTAGCAGCAATAAAGAAAATAAGACTAAATGCGAGTGCTATGCTGCCAAACCAAAAGAGCATAGTACCCATAAAGTTTTGCCACTGCTGTTCTGACCTGTAGATTTCAGCTATTGTTATTGCTTCAGGGACATCTTGTTCACTGAGAAGTTTATGTTCAATAAGATCAGCAAGGGTTTGCCGCGTTTCTGTTGCATTTGAATCAATCATGTAAGCCACAACTAAACAAAATAACAAGTAATACAATCTTAACTAGAATATTCATCCCCATTTTCCTCCTGAAAATTTACAATGCCGACTTAAACAAACGCCTTTCAAGTACAAACCCCATAATACCTGCACTAAACAATAAAACGCCAAACACCTGTAACCAAGCATTCACTTCACGTTTTACTTGTTTTTCTCTGATCAATCGATAGTGACGATAACCATCTTGTGTATCAAGTCGAAAGTAAGGCCCGGCGTGTTCAAAAACACTGATTGTTTTTTCATCCACCCTCTTTGCCATTTCCATTTCTTTTAACCCAAGAAGTTCTCGATCCTGCTTTTGCTCTCTGCTTAACAAATCTCGCCAACGAAAAAAACATTGGCAGGCTCTTCATTAAATATGACCCCTTCTGATTCATATTGAAACTGCACCTCTGAGAACAACTGCTTGCTAAACCCCACATAAAACAAAGTAGTGGCCAACACTATTAACAGGCTTGATAGGTATAAAAAACCGCGTTGATTGTTTTGGTTATGTCTTTTCTGACTAGAAAAATAATGGTCTACATCTGGAATTTGTCTTAGACGCTCTAATTCAGTGCCTTGACTAAAACCACTTACAAATTGTTCTAATGACAGGCTAAAAGCAACCAGCATATTGTTGAAAATATCATTTGAAGGGATAGATTTGTCATTTTCTAACTTAGACAAGTAAGACTGTTCGATACCAATTTTTTCTGCCAATTCTGGCTGACTAAGATTGTGTTCTGCTCGCAATGTTCTTATTTTTTTACCCAAGGTCATATACTGCTCCTTTATGTTTTACCTCCCATCACATACTGATGAGATAGGTTTAGTCTGATACTAATTCCAACAAAGAAGTGCTCACTCAGAAAGCCCCAGCCGATTTTGGGCGAGGCGTCACTACGCAGGAATGTCTATACCCATTCAAGTAGCGAGAACGCAGCACAAAACCGGTTGGGACTTTTCCGAAGGACGAGTTTTAAAGAAGCTTACTCTGCGTTGCATGAATTTGAAATAGGCCCGCTATTCCTGCATTCACGCGCCTTGATTAAGCTTCTTTAAATCTCGCTGAGCGGTCACTTCTTTATTGGAGTTAGTATTAATTATTCCTTTTGGACTAAAAAGATGAATATTGGCTACTATCGATGAATATTAGGAGTTTGGTTTAAGAGGAGCCAGCAGTAAATAGAAAATCCAAGCTAACCAAGATACAAAAATGATCAGTAATATCCAAGCAGCCTTTTCACCGCCTCGAGTCCGATTTGATTTTGCTACCAAAATAATTGGCGTGATCCAAATCACAAAAAAACATCAACACGAATAAAAAGCCGAACATGTCACACTCTCCTTAGCTCTGTTGTTTCTCTAAATGTAACGTCGATTCTCAGCCAAATAACCTAAAAGTAGGAAAACCATAAAAACCGCTAAGCCACGATACAAATATGGCACCCATAAAATTAGCTGTTTAACATATGGTGTGGCAAAAACAACCAGCAGCCCATAACCAAAGGCACAAATAAGTACAAATACAGCGGTGCGAATAACAAAGTGATAAGGACTGATCATACGTTTGATGTGTTTATTAAACACATCACCATATACCACTAAAATTGTAGCCAATATGGTTAAGGCAATTTCACTATAATAGGGTTGCATCCATTGAGTAACTTGATTCAGTGCAGATTGTATCCATTCCATCTAGACAGACGTCTCTAGCTCAGAAAATAAATCCAACATGTCTTGCTCACTCATAACCTTCACCCCCAATTCTTCTGCTTTTGCCAACTTAGAACCGGCCTTTTCACCTGCTACTACACAGCTGGTTTTAGCCGACACACTGCCCGCCACTTTAGCGCCTAAACCTTGAAGCGTGGCCTTAGCAGTATTTCTGTCCATTTGTGCTAAGGTGCCAGTTAATACAAAAGTTTGCCCTGCCAGTGGTAACGAAGACAGCTCAACTTTTTCAATTTTAGGCCAATGAATACCTGCTGCTAACAAGTCATCTATGACTTGCACGTTATGTTCTTCTGCAAAAAAGTTGACTAAGTGCTGTGCCACAATTGCGCCCACATCACTTACTTCTTGTAGGCTTTCCAAATCAGCTTGTTTAATTGCATCTAACTCACAGTAGTGAGCCGCCAAATTAGCTGCTGTAGCTTCCCCCACTTCTCGAATGCCCAACGAATACATAAACTTAGCAAGAGTTGTTTGTTTGCTATTTTCTAAGGATTGAATAAGGTTTGCGGCAGATTTTTCGCCCATACGCTCTAAGTTGGAGATTTGGATTAATTCCAATTTAAAAAAATCAGCAGCTGTTTTAACCAATTTTTGATCGACTAGCTGATCTATTATTTTGTCGCCCAATCCATCTATATCAAATGCTTTACGTGACGCAAAGTGTTTCATTGACTCTTTCAGTTGCGCGCCACAATAAAGACCGCCTGTACATCTGGCTACGGCCTCATCTTCTAGCTTTTCGATGGCTGAGTCACATATAGGACAGGTTTCTGGAAAGACGATGTCTCGCGCATCTGCTGGTCGTTTATCAACAATCACCGAGACGACTTGAGGGATAACATCCCCTGCCCGCCTGATAATGACCGTGTCACCTATTTTTAACCCCAGACGTTGGATTTCATCTTGATTATGCAAAGTAGCGTTAGACACAGTCACACCACCTACAAATACCGGCTCTAGTCTTGCCACAGGGGTAATGGCGCCCGTTCTTCCCACCTGAAATTCTACATCCTGCACAACCGTCATTTCTTCTTGTGCGGGGAACTTGTGGGCAATTGCCCAGCGCGGTGCTCTGGCTACAAACCCAAGTTCTTGTTGTAATTCAATGTTATCAGCTTTAAAAACAACGCCATCAATATCGTAATTAAGTGAATCGCGGATCTCACCAATATGTTGATAATAATCCAAACAGGCTTCCGCTCCTTGAGCAACGTCTAATTCTTTACTCAGTGGTAATCCCCACTCACTTAACTGTCTTAAACGCGCTGAATGGGTATCGGCTAATGGATACTGTTCATTTTCCACAAGGCCGAGTGAGTAAGTGAAAAACAGTAATGGACGTTTAGCGGTAATACGTGAGTCCAATTGACGTAAACTGCCTGCAGCAGCATTTCTGGGGTTGGCAAAGGCTTTTTTATCTTGTTCTAGTTGGGTTTTGTTGAGTTTGATAAAACCGTCTCTGGTCATTATCACTTCACCACGTACTTCCAAACGCTCAGGGTAATCCCTGCCTCTTAGTACCAATGGTATATTTTTAATAGTACGTACATTAGCCGTAATATTTTCACCGGTTCTGCCGTCACCGCGAGTAGCACCGCGTACCAACTTACCGTTTTCATATAATAAACTAACCGCAAGACCATCCAACTTAGGTTCACAGCTATAACTAATTTCGCTGTCATCTTTTATTCTGTCTTGCATACGTTTTTCAAACGCCAAAAATGAATCTCTATCAAAAGCATTATCCAAAGACAACATAGGTACTTCGTGTTCAACTTGCTTAAATTCAGGTAAGGGTATGTCCCCTACTTTTTGACTAGGCGAGTCATCTGTTAATAATTCTGGGTACTCTTGTTCGATGCTTTGTAAGGCTTGCATTTGCCTGTCATATTCAGCATCGGGCACACTAGGGTTGTCTAACACATAATATTGATAGTTATATTCTGCGATAGTGGTTTTAATTAATGCGAGTTGTTTAATAATATCTTGCGAGGCTGCCATAAAAGCATTCCAATAAAAAAGAGAGTTGAGCTTTGCCCTGAATAGTTATTCTAGGGCAAAATAGTTATTTGGGAGTTTAGTTGATCAGCCTTTTAGTAAGCGCTGACGTTCAAATTCACGAATTTTTTCGACGTATTGTTGCAAACTTTGTTTGGTTAACAATGTTCGTCTGCCATCGTATATTTGCGCTGAAAATTCTTCAGCAATTTTTCTGGCGGCATTGTGCATCATATTGAATACCTGATGGGGCTCACCTTCTATCGGTAAAATCATAAACAATGAAATACCTCCAGTAGTAAAGTTTTCTAGGTTATCAATATCAAAATTACCCGGTTTAAACATGTTAGCTAGGCTAAACAATACGGGTCCTTTGCCATTAGAATTAACGTGTCGATGAAATATATCTTGGTCACCAAATTTAAAGCCTAAAGTAAGCAGCATAGGTAACAAAGCAGAACCGGGAATTGGGTTATCATCTGCTGACTTAACATTCAGCACTAATACTTCTTGTGTTTGCTCAGCTTCGACAGCTTTAGCTTTTACGGCTTCTTTTGGTTTGGGCTCTGGAACGGGTTCTTCATCAAAATCGATACGCATTTGGTCTTCGGCCATTTTCGGCTCGCGACGTTTTCTAACGGTATCGGCTTTTTTACGTTTAACTAAATTACGAGCCTGTTCAGATAAACTTAATTTTTCTGCCAAGGTTGAATGAGGTTCTTCTTCGGTTACTGTTTGTTCAGTGGCAGCAGCTGGTTGAGTGACCTTGACTGGCTCTTTTGAACTTAAACTAGCAGCAACTGTTTCTTCTGGCTCTGGCGCTGATTTTTTTAGTAAAAATGGGGGTGGCTCTGGGGCTTGATAATTATCATTCGCGCTAAAAGTATTAGATGAAGCACTAGCAAGTGGTTGTGCTACCACTTTTTGTGCTCCTTGGTAATTGTTCGATGATTCTCTTTCCTGCTGTGAAATCGCCACCGTTTCTGCTGCTAGTGACGAATATTTAGCCGCATATTCAGGCTTAGGTTGAGTCACTACAGATGCATAGATTTTACTTGATGAAACTTCAGGTTCTGCTTGGCTATCTGTTGCTGGATTTTGTTCAGCTTGCGTATCTGTATCCACTTTAGCTTCACTGGATACAACTCTTACGGTACCTACACCTAAATCATCAAACTCATTTTCTGTTGTCGACTCGTCAACAAAGTCAGGAATATTATCTTCCATCGCAGTATCGAAGCTGAGGTCGCTATCCACCACAAAATCATTATTCGCTTCGTTTTCTGAATCGTCAAAATTGTCGTCATCGGACTGCCATCCAGAAGGTTGGTACTCCTGATCTTTTTTGTGTTTGCTGGTTTTTGTTTTGTTCTCACTATTTTTTCGGGATAGCCAAATACCATGAACGGCAAGCCCCACAATCACCAAACTACCAATTATTAATAACGACCAACGTAAACCATCTGCTTCCATTTAACTTACTCGTACTTCTTTATAATTCATTAAAAAGGGATGCGCTTAAGCTTGTGCAATCGCCACAGCTTCATCAACATCTACAGCAACCATACGTGACACACCTGGCTCAGCCATTGTCACACCGGTTAAATGTGTAGCCATTTCCATGGCTATTTTATTGTGCGTAATAAAAATAAACTGCACCGTTTTTGACATTTCCGAGACTAATTTACAAAAACGAACCACATTAGCGTCATCTAAAGGAGCATCAACTTCGTCTAACAAACAAAATGGTGCTGGATTGAGCCTAAAGATAGCAAATACCAATGATAAAGCGGTCAGCGCCTTTTCACCACCAGAAAGTAAATGAATCGTGCTGTTTTTCTTACCTGGTGGCCTGGCCATAATAGTCACGCCTGTTTCGAGTAAATCATCGTCAGTAAGTTCAAGATAAGCCATGCCACCACCAAACACTTTTGGAAATAACAATTTCAAGTCTTCGTTAACTTGGTCAAAGGTTTCTTTAAAACGAGTGCGGGTCTCTTTATCTATTTTACGAATAGCTTGTTCTAGTATATCTAGAGCAGACACTAAATCGTCATTTTGATCATCAAGATGTTGTTTACGCTCAGCTTGTATATCGTATTCCTCAACGGCAGCAAGGTTAACAGCTCCTAATCTAGCGACCGAAGCAGTGGTTTTATCGAGTAGATTTTGCCAACTTTTCTCTTCGGCTTCTTCTGGCAGTGTTTCTAACACGGACTTAAGATTTTGCTGCATCTCTTGAAGTTGTTCTAATACACCGTTTGCTCTGACACGATAGCCTTCACATTCAAGTTTAATGCTTTGTAATTCACTGAGCATAAGCTGAATTTTGTCAGTCACTCCTTGCTGACCTTTCTCAGCAATGGAAAGTTTTTCGTCTACTACCGCCAGATTGTCATTTAACGCTTGTAGTTGAATATCTAAGGTAGCCTTTTGTTCTAAAAACTGTTGCAGCGATTCTTGTTGTTCTTCTAGTGGCATGGCTAATTCAGTAAATTCGCTCTTTAGTGAAGCTAACTTCTCTTGCATATTATTTAGTAGTTGCGTTTCACGCTGCTGATTGTCTGATAGGCCTTGATATTGACTTTGTTTACTTTGTAACTGCAAGGCCAACTGATGTAATTTATTTTTAGCCAATTCTAACTGAGTACGATTATCTGCAATTTTTTGCTGATGTTGCTCTCGGTTTAACTCAAAAGATAATTGCTGCTCTTGCAAAACTTCTACCGCTTGTTCCAACTCTTCGGCCTGTACTGACAACTCTTCAAGCTGCTGTTGCTCTTCTTTTGAGGTTTCTTGTTGACGCTCTAACTCTTGTGACAGGCGGGTGTTGCGGCCCATATTTTGTTGTTGCTGTTGTTGCAACAATTGCGCCTGATGTTTTGTCTGCTGTAAGGTGAGTTTAAATTGGTCAGATTGCTGTTTGCCTGTTTCAGCATTTTGTTTTGCTGCTACAAGCTTATCCTCAGCCTCACTTACCGTTACTTCTACAGCCAAACTATTATTTTTAACCTGTTCAAGTTCGGTTTCTAGTTGTTTAATCTGGTTGGCGCGTTTTAACAAACCTGATTGTTGATCAGCACTACCTACTATCATCCAACCCTGCCCTAACCAACAACCATCTTGAGTCACAACACTTTGGTAACTTGGCAACTCGTTTAGCATGGCCAGCCCTTGCTTTAGGTCAGCAGCATACATCACCTGTGTTAACCAAGTAGGTACGTTGTGGTTGTTTAATTTTGTAGCGATACTTTGATTAGGTATTGTGGCGGTGTAGTTCTCTTCAAATATCCATGCTGAGCCAGACAACTCAAGCAACTTATCTTGGCTAATGTTGTTTTCCAACACGATAGCACTTTGCCATTGTTGGGTAATGGTTTCGAAGGCTTCTTCCCAACCATTTTCAATATCTAATGTTTGCCACCAAGATTGACTACTAAGCTGATGACTTTGAATAAACGCTTGTTTTGCCTCATCAAGATCACTGCTCAGTTGCAGCGCATTTAATGCAGCCAGTTGCGCTTCAAGACTTTGCAATTCACCTCTTACTTTAAGCTGACCTTGTTCGGTTTGTTTTAGCGTAAGTTGCGCACTTTGATGGATGGATAATGTTTGTTCTGCATTAACAGCGCTCTGCTTAGACTGTTCTTCAAGTATCAGTACTTCTTCTTGGCAAGCTTCTATTTGTTTAGTTAACTCATCATCTAAGACTTCGTTTAACTCATCTTTAAGTTCACTAATTCGTTGCTGTGTGCGTATTTGCATAGACATTAACGACTGAATTTTGCCATGACAACTTTGTGCTTGTTGCTTACGTTGATTAAATTCTAGTTCTTGATTACGCCATTGATTTTGTAGTTGAGAAAACTGCTCTTCTGCTTCAAGTAAAAAACTTTGAGTTTGTTCAACCTGATCTTCTGACAATTGTTTTTCTGGTTCAGCAAGTGCTAGTTGTTCTGACAACTGCTGAATTTTTTCACTATTTTGCTGATGATGCTGTTCGTTGTCAGTCATCGATTCTTGCAAAGTTAGTGATTCTTGCTCGATTTGTTGGCGTCTTTGTTTTGTATGGATTTGATTCTGTTCGATGCGAGTTATATCAGTGCTCACTCGAAACACTTGCTGCTGAATATCAGTCAGTTGTTGTTTTAAATTTTGCTGGGTTTGTTTAAATTCAGTAATGTCTTTTTCTTCATTACGCTGGGTAGCAACATAAGCTTCAACATCGGCATCTTTTTGGCTGATACTGGTTTCTAAAAGGCCTATTTTTTTACTGTGTTTTAACCATTTAATAGCCGCTAATTCCGCCTTATAACGACGTTCACTTTGTTTAAGTTCTTTATAACGTTTTGCGGCCGTGGCTTGGCGTTGCAACTTTTCTAATTGCTGGCCTAATTCACCGCGCACATCTTCAAGGCGTTCTAAATTTTCTTTGGTATGACGGATCCGTGTTTCGGTCTCTCTACGCCGTTCTTTGTATTTTGAAACGCCGGCAGCTTCTTCAATAAAGACTCTGAGTTCTTGAGGTTTAGACTCAATTAATCGAGAAATCATGCCTTGCTCGATTATTGCGTAACTGCGAGGACCTAAACCGGTACCCAGAAATAAGTCAGTCACATCACGACGACGACACTTAGTATTGTTAAGCAAATAACTTGATTGAGCATCTTTAGTGACAATACGTTTTACAGATAATTCGTTATAACCTGCATATTCGCCTTGAATACGCCCAGAGGAATTATCAAACACCAATTCAACACTACATTGGGAAACCGGCTTTCGCGCGGTAGAACCATTAAAAATAACATCTGTCATGGAATCGCCACGCAGGTTTTTAGCAGAACTTTCACCTAACACCCAGCGCACAGCATCAATCACATTGGATTTGCCACAGCCATTTGGCCCGACAACCGCAGTCATATCATCTGGAAAAGGGATGGTAGTTGGGTCAACAAAGGACTTAAACCCAGCCAACCTGATTTTTTTTAGGCGCATATAGAGATGGAATGGTTCCGAAAATTGTTATTATTTTTTTAGTTCAGGCAGTGAATGTATCAAAAGTCATCAAGTGTAACAATTGACGTTTTGATCCGATCTATGAGTTACGTATAATAACAGACACTATTTTCAGAAAAATCGCTGCAATTCATCTTATTAGGATGGATAAATCAGCAAGCAGTACAGGTGTGATATGGACTATTTTTTCCAAGGCTTTAGTTTAATTAGAACCAAGGGACTCAAACGTTTTGTGTTTTTCCCTTTAGCAATCAATCTTATTTTATTTTCCACCGCTTTTTATTTTTTATTCGGCGAAATTAGCGCAAGTATTATTTGGGTAACCGACCTGATACCGGATTGGGAATGGCTTAGTTGGCTAAAAGACGGCTTGAGTTATATTATTTGGCCGATTGCTGTGATCACTATACTATTAGTCTTTGCACTAATATTTGGTACCTTGGCGAATTGGATTGCCGCACCTTTTAATGGTTTGCTAGCGGAGAAAGTCGAACAACACCTGACTGGCCAGCCTATGGACGATACTGGCTTGATGGATGTATTCAAAGACATCCCACGCACCCTAGGGCGGGAATTATCAAAGCTCACTTATTACTTGCCACGGGCAATAGGGTTTTTATTGTTATTTTTTATTCTGCCAGTTGTGGGTCAAGTATTATGGTTTATGTTCTCAGCTTGGATGATGGCCATTCAATACTGTGACTACCCTTGTGATAACCACAAAATATCATTTGCAGATATGAAGCGAATTTTGCAGGCTAACCGCTCTCAAAGTTTTAGCTTTGGCATTGCTGTCAGTGTGTTTTCACTTATCCCAATCGTTAATTTTTTAGTTATGCCAGTGGCAGTATGCGGAGCAACAGCGCTTTGGGTAGGAGAACTAAAAGAACGAGTTTAGAAAACAAAATTTAGTATCAGAGTGCAGGATATTTGATAGAGCTAATTCGGTAATTAACAAGTAAAGCATGTTGATTACTAAAGAGCCTTAGTCAAAGGCTCTAATTTTAAAAATACAAATTACTAGTGTTGTGTTGTATATTTTAATGATCATAAAAACGCCAACACAAATAAGTCATTAAGCTATGAATATTCTAAGTGCTTTTATTATAAACATTGCTTTATATTCCGTTTTTCCTCTTTACTTAACCACAGTAAAACCCAAATCCAGAGCAACCGCCTTTTACATATATATCAGCGTTGTATTAGTTTTAGGTAGTCTTCTTGGTAGTATTTATTCGTTTAAATTAACAGACAACATTATTATTTCCGGTGGAAGTATCGCTTTTGGTGCTTTTATGATGAGTATTACTATGCTGCTAATCATTGAACGTAATGTCAGTGTTTTAAGTAATATAATGAAACTAGTTTTGCTGGTAAATACACTTACTTATCTGAGTTTTAAACTTTACAGTTGGTTGCTTGATTCAGACCTAATCTTGAATCACCTTAATATTTCTACAAACATATTCCAGACGTCGTTATCAGTGTTATTGATTGGCGGAGGTTTAATATTTGTAGAGTTATTATTCTTACTGTTTTTGTTTATTCAAGTTCGTAAATTCATCTTCAACATTTCGTTTCTTTCTATTATTTATACTTGTGCATTTATTTTAATTCTATGTCTGGATGGTTTGTTGTTTCCGTTATTTGCCATTGGTTACGATGAAAATTTAGGCCATATTATAATCGGTAATGTAACGGGTAAATTGATTTTAGCCCTTAGCTATAGCTTACCTATGTTACTTTTCTATTGGCTATTTAAACGACATTTAGTGCGATTTTTGAAATCACCTATACAGCTTCAAAATTTGATGACTGCACCTAGGAAAAAACTACTTGAAGAATTACACAAATATGAAATGCAGGATCAAAAATTACGTCAAACCAACTTAGAATTATTACAACAGTCTACCCATGACTCGCTTACTTCATTAGCGAATAGAAGAAAGTTTGATCAGACTCTCAATATCGAATGGAAACGTTGTGAACGTTGTGAGAAACCATTAACGTTAGTCATTGGTGATATAGACTTTTTCAAGCAATATAATGACCACTATGGTCACCTAAAGGGTGATCATTGTCTTAAAGCTATAGCGATTCTTTGGGGCAATTGTTTTAGTCGACCTGCCGACTTGGCTGCTCGAATAGGTGGAGAAGAATTTGCAATGATACTGCCCGAAACATTTGCCGCTGCATGTGTTGATGAGATAACTCTGTTTTTAGAAAAGTTGAAAATTGAAAATATCCCCCATGAAAAATCTTCGGTAGCAAATTACGTTAGTTTAAGCATTGGCATTGCTAGTGTTATCCCAAATAAAAACGCCTCTGAAAATGACTTGATTGAATTAGCGGATAAGAATCTATATCAAGCTAAAGAACAAGGAAGAAACCGTATTATTTATTCAAATAACTAAAGTGTTTAGGTTATTGAAGATTGAAAAATCGATAGTTAATTTAAGTATTGATAAAATGGTCAGTCTTTATGCCTGTCTAAATATTAATTAATAAGAGGAAAAAGAATTGAAAGCTTGGACATGGATATTTTGTTTAATTGCATTTCCATCATTAAATGCTTTTTCGCAAACATCAAAACCATTCACAATAACCTATATTGAGTATCCGAATATTGAAGGGTACGCCAAACTTTTTGAAGAGATTTATACCGAGTTGGGTTTTGAAACAACTTTAATCCCTACCCCCTCTTTACGTGGGTTGCGGCTTCTTGATCAGGGTGTGGTAGATGCTGACGTCGTGAGGTTAGCCATTGCAGCAAAATACCACCCTAATATAATTGTTATACAACCAGAATTAAATCGAGCAAACCTAACATTATTTTGTATTAAAGGCGTACCTTGCACAAAAGACATTTTAACAAATAAAAACATCACTATATTAGCCTCTGATAGCGCGTTAAACCTATTTTCACCAGGTGAGTTTAAAGCACAACAAGCCTATACTTATATGGATTGGCGTATTCCCGAAATGCTAAAGGCCGATCGTTATAAATATGCCGTTTTCATAATCGATGATTTAATGCAGGAACAATTCAACGCTGATTTTCAAATAGTCAGAATCAAAAGTATTGCGATAAACCATTTTATCAATAAAAAACACCGGGCCTTAGTGCCTCAAATAGAAGAAAAATTACGCAAAAATCTACCGGTTTTTTTAAGCAATCGTGAGATGCAAAAAGCACTCTGAAGTTAACCAATGTTTTTGGGGTGGTAATAGATTTATTAATCACACATGAACGTTTACGTAAATTATATCCGCAGAAACTATTTACGATGACTCAAACGATACGGCATGTACATTACGTAAATTAACATGTTTCTTAGCGTGCCAAAGATCATAACTCGCTTGCATTGCCAGCCAAGTTTCTGGTGGACGGCCTAAAGCCTTAGATAACCTTAAAGCCATTTCAGGGGTAATACCACTCTGCCCCTTAAGAATACGGTTTAGAGTAGATGATGCCACATCTAGCTGTTTAGCCAAATATCGGCAACTATAATCACAAGGTTCAAGATAAGTAGCTTTAATAAACTCACCGGGGTGAGGAGGGTTATACATGTTCATTAATGGTAGTCCTCTTTTACCAATCAACATAAAAATTGGTACTAGTTCAGAGCTGTATACCTTGCTCTGATGTTTAAACTGGAGTGGCCATATTTGTCGAGCGTCTTAACTGGTTTTTAAGTATACAAAGTACAGTATAGCAGTAACCATAGCGTGAGGCGCAAAACGCATCAATCAGTCAATATTAGTTAGAAAATAGCATATTACCGCTACAAACCATTTTTAGGAGAGACAGGCTGTTAATAAGAGTAATAGTGAAGAGATACTTAAAAAAAGCTGGGAATTACATAGTTTGGTAGAAACGAGCTATCTTAATAATCCAGCGACTAAAGGCGATGGCGAATGGCCTGAAAAACAGCGTATTCTTTTAGCTGATATGGCCATTCATTTATTACAAACAGCCCTCAATCCTGGATGTATTGAAAATGATAAGTTAAAAAACAATCCGCATTCTATTTTAACTATTTCAGATCAGTTTTTACCTAACCTAGGATTGAAAAAAGCAACTGATAAACTCTACGAATAATGGATAAAGCAGACACGTTATCAACGTTACTGTGATTAGTTTTAAGAAGTGCGTAAAAGAATAAACCTAAACATGCCCTATCGCTTAAACGACGATTGTTCTCTGAGTAAGTTGCCCAACTCCTGAAGAAACATTTTTACACTATTACTTTTTGTTGCGCCAACATTACGCTTAGCCTTGCTGCTAATTTCAATCGTCTTTCTGGTAATGATGCCATTTCTACTCACGATAACATTGGCAGCCAATGTTATCGGCGAGCCAGTTGAATCTTTTTGCGTAGCAAGGTTGATAAAATCTATATGTATTTTGGTTTGAGCTGAAGGTAATACACGAACATCAGATCTTTTTAGTGACTGAATTAATGAGTCACTAAAGTTATCTTTATCTTTGTCTGAAAAAAACCGCGAATTATTAGCAACTGCTATTGATTCTGGGTAGTTCACTGAAGCGATTTGGATAATTCTTAAGCCAGGGAATTTACCCATATCAACTGTTTGTACGCTGCTATTTATGTCATTCAATGAACAGCTACTAAAAATGACGAGTGTAAAAATAACTACAATCCAATATTTCATTTTTGTGTAACCCAAGCCAAAAGAGTCTCTGCAGCTATAGGTGGTCTCTGCTCAACGGGAACGTCTGCTTCGCTACTTAGTTGCCTAATTAACAAACTGATTTTCTCATTGGCAGGACAAACAATGTTTAAACCCTTTGCATGTTTTAAAATAGCGCCGTTTATGTGCTCTATTTCGGTAGGTTTCCCCTGTGAAACATCCCACCACATGGATGAACGAACGTTGGGGTCAATTTCTAACATTTTATTTGCAAGACGAGTAAAAATAAAATTTGGTAGCCCCAAGACCTTCGGGATTAAATGAGCTGGCAAAGCTGTAATCTTAGGCAATTTCAAACCTAAACCATCCGTAACAACTAATAACTCCTGCATCAGTAAAGCAATGACTTTACGATATGCCCGTTGCTCCAACATCGCTTTTACTGGGATATCGGCTAAAGCATTAACACTGTTACCAAGGTTTAATTGCAACTTAGCCCATAACAACCCGTGCATATCGTTGGTGGTTTTAATAGGTAACAATTCCGAGTTCAGTTTTGCCAAGAGTGAATTAACCAATTCAAAGGTACTGTCGGTGTGTTCAATAGTCATATCGCCCTCGGAACCACGATGATAATGTCCTGGTGACAACTCAACCACATTAAAAGGCACCATTACTCGCAAAACTATATTATCTGGAAAAGCTTGTTTTACACCCGCGTCTGACCCTAAACCGTTCTGACAACATAAAATCACTGTGCCTTTATTTACCCATGGAGTGATGTCGACAATAGCCTGTTCAATACCCGTGCATTTAACGGTAAGCCACAAGAAGTCCGCCTGTTTAATGGGCAAGACTTCAGTCGATGGTGATTCACTACTGATGGCATCTACCTTTAAGGCTTTTGTTTGACGATCCTGATAATCAGTTAATTTAATACCCGATTTCAGTTTACTTTTGACGCTAGGCCGACATACTAAACCAGTTGAAAAGCCTAGTGTTGTGAGCACACCACCCAAATAACATCCGATTAATCCGGCTCCAAATACAATGTGTTGTTCCGATGGGCGAGTATCTGTCATGTAAAGTGCTAGCGCTTTGTTCAAATTTGTTTAAAACACATTATCACAAAGACTTATACCGCTGGGTATTTTCACTTACAATAGCTGTCCTTTTAAACCTTTTGTAAAGTGAGTCTTGTAGTTGATCACTAAGATATCGCCCGTATTATATCGTTTAACCAACTTTTGTTGGTTGTTCCTGCCCACATTATTGTTTTTTAGTGCTTTGTTTGGTGCCTATTTTTTCTACACCACGTTATTTCAAAGTTGGTTAGTTAATCTTTGGTGGATGAGTTATGCCAGTTTGACTATTGCGGGAATTATTGCTTGGCAGTTTGGTCGAAGCCGCTTAGTTTACGCCTGTTTGCTAATGATGTTGATAGCTGCTGATAAACAACTGGCATTAACAGCTGAACTATTAGACATCAGATACGCGGGTATTTTGTGTGGTTTTGTATTTTTGCTGTATAGCCGAGACAAAGGTTTCTCCGCTATTAATTTATGTTTCAGCATAGCTGTTTTACTGCTGTTATTTGTATTCAGTTGGATAGCCATTCCCCTTCTACAAATAGCCAGCCAAACATGGTTGAGTTCCCTAGACAGTTTGTTATTTCAACTATCCCCGGATATTCGTTCCCTCGTTACCCCTTTCAATAGCCTGTTGTTAATTATGGGATTAGTAATTGGCTTGGTAAGGCTACTATTCAGAACCGATAACACTCATAACGCTTTGTTTTTTGCTTTGCTGTTAAGTGCATTAATGCAGATATACCCTGATGCCGACTTTACTTTAATCAGCATGCTTAGCTTAGCCAGCTTGTTCTGCTATTCAGTACTTAAAGACAGCTTTACCATGGCTTTTAAAGATGAGCTGACAGGTATCCCCTCTAGGCGAGCATTAATGCAATATGTGCAAACCCTTGGACGTAAATATACTGTGGTGATGTCTGATATTGACCATTTCAAAAAGTTTAACGATACCTATGGCCATGATGTAGGTGACGAAGTATTAAAACTGGTGGCGAGTAAGCTAAATAAAGTAACTGGAGGCGGTAAAACATTTCGATTTGGCGGCGAAGAATTTATTATCGTTTTCCCTCGAAAATCGGCTATCGAAGTCACACCATTTGTTGAGGTAGTGCGCCAAACCATTGCAGATTATGACATTGCCCTTAGAGCCAAACCGCGTCCACCAAAACCAAAAAACCAATCAGCTAAAAAGCCGGCAAAAGAAAAGATAGTCAAAGTCACCACGAGTTTTGGAGTGGCCCATAGAACAAAAGAACACTCAGACTTTGCCAGCATAATGAAACAAGCTGACATAGCCTTATATGCAGCCAAAAAAGGCGGTAGGAACTGTGTGAAGGTCGCCAAGCAGTGAGGTTTTTCTGGTGAAAACTAACAAAGTATTGGTATTAGGTTATGTCTGGCCAGAGCCCAATTCATCGGCTGCTGGCAGCCACATGTTGAGCTTACTCACTTTGTTTGTACAGCAAGGTTGGCAGGTCACTTTTGCAAGCCCTGCTCAACAAGGCGAACACAAAGTAGATTTAACAAACCTAGGCATTACTGAGCAAGCAGTAGCGCTTAATCGCAGTAGCTTTGATGAATTCATTAGTGAACTGAATCCTAATGTAGTGATGTTCGATCGCTTTATGCTTGAAGAGCAGTTTGCTTGGCGAGTAGCTAAACATTGCCCTGATGCTTTACGAATATTAGATACCGAAGATTTACACTCACTTCGCCACGCTAGACATCAAGTCTTAAAACAAAACAGAGCGTTAACCCCTGCAGATTTGAATAGTGATTTAGCTAAACGTGAAATTGCATCCATTTTTCGCTGTGACTTAAGTTTGATAATTTCAGAATATGAATTGGAATTACTCAAAAACCATTACGCTGTACCCGAACATATCTTACTGCACTGCCCTTTTATGTTAGATCTACAAAACATGATTCCGTCAGATATTGGTTATGCAGACAGGCAACATTTCATCAGTATTGGTAACTTTCGTCATGAACCAAACTGGGACGCAGTGCTGTATTTGAAACAAACCATTTGGCCGTTGATACGTAAACAATTACCCAAAGTAGAATTACATATTTACGGTGCCTATCCGCCGCCCAAAGCCACGCAATTACATAATCCCAAGCAAGGCTTTTTAGTCAAAGGTTGGGCAGAAGATGCCAAAAACGTTATGCAACAAGCTAAAGTGTGTTTAGCGCCATTGCGTTTTGGTGCTGGTATCAAAGGTAAACTAACGGAAGCTATGCTTTGTGGCACACCGAACGTCACTACAAACATAGGTACTGAAGGTATGGACATGGGGCAAGATTGGCCTGGGCTGACAACAGATTTGAGTGTTTTTAATAGTGATCAAGAAGCGGCCATACATTTTGCTAATCACGCAGTAAAGCTTTATCAAGAAGACGAGTTATGGCAGCAAAAACAACGGCAAGGTTATGATCTTATCAGAGCCAATTTTGACAAAGAGACTATCCAAGCCAAGTTGCTTGTTTGTATTGCTGATATACAAAACAACCTAAACAATCATCGCACTAACAACTTTATTGGCCAGATGCTGCAACATCACCAGCTTAAAAGCACGCAGTATATGTCGCAGTGGATTGAGGCAAAAAATCGCTAGCTAATAGTGTTACTTGGGTGCTGGTACACCCTGCTGCCAAACCGCCCAGTTTTTCACGACATGATCTGTCACCTTTGCACCCACTAATACAATATTTTCAACTGTTTCGGCAAAGCCACCTGCGGTTTCACCGGGTGCGGGATCTAGGTGTGCTAGGGTCGTTTCATTTGGGTTGCCTTGGTCAAAATTGACTGATCCACGTAAACTCAAAATCCGTTGTGTGCCATGAGTTCGACTAATCACTTGAGTGATAGCTGCTGCTTCCATTTCAGTCGCCACGTAATCATCCGCGCCATATAACTCTGTGATGTATTGCGCTTCTTTCGACAGCCCTGGCCCATGAAAAAACGTATCACCTGTCATATGTGTGCCTGTTAGCACTTTAGGCAATCGCCTGGCAGTGGCTTGCGGGTAACGCATACGGTAGCTTTGCGCTTGTGGTGAATCTTTGAGAGTGACATCACTCGTCAATGCCATACTCCAGTTAACCAATAACGGGTTAAGTTGATAACGGCGAATGTTTTCGTATCCTTTGCGGGGCATAAAAGTCGCCGCTCCCAGCTCTCCTTCTTCAGGTGCCCAACGATGGCCTAAGTCGTAATCAATTAACCAACTGCCCCAACTGACATCCCCAATAGTTCCTTGTGAAGGTGGTGTGCCAGCCACACCGCTTAGAATGAAATAACTGCTGGAAAAATCAAATTTGTTGTTAAGTAAAATGGCCTGCATAGAAGCGGATGACGCCACTTTGCCCATTCCTAACACAGCGCCGCATACACCATTGTTATTACAGTAAATTGGCTTAAGCGCACCTTTGACCGTAATTGACCGACTGTCTTTAAAATACCTTTGGTACCAATGCTGAAACTCACCCGCTTTATCACCTGAATTTGCGCCTATTTCAAACATGGCGGCGATAAATACTTTGACCAGCACCGGCTTAGTGCTGGCAGTGGTTTGGCTACTAAAGGTCATGACGAAAAGTATTACCCACGCTAATAAATTATAAATTTTCACAAATATTCCTAATAAAAGTTAAAACAAAACACTAGAGACTTGCATTAACAACCTTGGCCAATGTCGCCATAAAAGGTAAGGGTTGATAACTAACTGGTAACTGTACTAGTTTTTCACCGTCTGCATTTAGTACTAATAAAGTCGGAAAACCAGTGACTTGATAGTGTTGCATAAAGGTCTGCCCCGCTGCTGAATCGTATTCTATTCGGGCGTACACAAAATGTTGATTAATCCGCGTTTTAACTTGTTGGTCAGAGAACACTTGTTGGTCTAATTTACGACAGGATGGGCACCAAATAGCAGACATATCAGCTAATACTAATTTGTTTGAACCTTTCGCTAGCGCCAATGCTTGCTCTAAAGAACGTATCTCTAATCCAGTTTTATCTATGGCTTGTTGCCCTAAGTAACTCTGCACTGTTTTATTGCCGTAATAACCCAACACTGACAACAGTATAATGAGCACAACCACAGATAGGATTTTGCTAAGTGACAAAGGTTTTTGCTGACTCATTATTGCTATCTACCCTTGTTGATCTGACGAGTGAAGGCGGCAGAATTCAAATATTTTGTCGACTACCGCAGATAACCCGTTACCTCTAGACTGGCTTAGGTGTTTACCTAAATGTAATGTGTCTAGGTAATCAGCCAAATTAAAGGTTAATACTTGATCAGGTGTTTTACCTGACAAGGCTTCGAATATCACAGCTAATAAACCACGTACAATTTTACTTGCTGAATCACCTGCAATCATTAACTTATTGTCTTGAATAAGACAGCGTATCCAAACTTGGCTTTCACAGCCATGTACTGCGCTGTTATCCGTTTTAAATTGGTCTTGCAGCCTGTCTAAACCTTTACCCGCTAACATCAGTTGCCTGTAGGTTTGATCCCAGCTTTTTGCTTGTTTAATTGACAGAGCAAGCGGCGCCGATATGGTTTGCTCATCTAAGTATAAATTAGGGTTAACTTCTACTTCAGTGGCAGGCTCAGTTAACAAACTAATACATTCAATAAGCGCTGCAGCAAAAGTTTCAATGTCAGAATGGTTATTGTACACAGCCAAAGACACCCTAATGGTGCCATCAATTCCTAGTGCATGCATTAACGGCATAGCGCAGTGATGCCCTACCCTGACGGCAATATTGTGTTTATCTAACAACACAGCCAAGTCGTAATGACTCACGCCTTGTACCGTAAATGATTGCACACAAATGCTGTTAACCCTGTCACCCCACAACTTAACTTGCGGGATAGCTGACAAGGTCCCAAGCAATTGCTGATACAAGTCATGTTCGTGCTCAAACATGGCCGTTCTATTTTGTTGAATAAACTCAGCGGCCACTGCTATTCCCAACACACCCGCGATGTTTGGCGTGCCGGCTTCAAATTTTAACGGTGGTGGTTGAAAGGTTGTGCCTGCGAAACTGACTTTTTCAATCATCTCACCACCTAACTGATAAGGCGGTAATTGTTCAAGCAAAGCGTATTTACCGTATAAAACCCCAATGCCCGTTGGGCCAAACATTTTATGCCCGCTAAACACATAAAAATCGCAATCCAGCTGTTGCACATTCACCGCTAGGTGGCTGACGGCTTGAGTACCGTCTATTAGCGTTAACGCACGCACTTTTTTAGCTTTGTTAATAATCTCTAAAATTGGATTGATATTACCCAACGCATTAGACACATGCCCTACTGCAACCAAAGCAGTTGTAGAATCAATCAATGCTAATGATTCTTCTAGTTTCAGCACACCAGCAGCGTCAACCGGCATCACCTTAAGTAGCAGCTCATGTGTTTCTGCAATTTGCTGCCAAGGCACAATATTAGAGTGATGCTCAAGTGCAGAGATCAGAATACTGTCGCCGGATTTAAAGTGACTTTTAGCCAGTCCACTGGCCACAAGATTAATGCTTTCAGTGGCGCCTTTGGTCCACACAATTTCTTTGTGGCTGTTAGCGCCGATAAAGTGCTGAATAGTTGTGCGTGACTGTTCAAACTGCTCAGTCACACTGGCCGCTAACTGATGACTAGAGCGATGCACATTCGCTGTGCGCTCTTGATAGTACTGCTGGGTAACGTCGATAACCGACTGTAATTTTTGACTGGTAGCCGCGCTATCCAAATACACACTAGTGCGTGTGTTTGGACTGGCAAAGAAGGGAAAGTACTGACGTAAAATATTGCTTGATTTTGATTGCATTGATGATTTTATAAAACAATTTAATTTCTGCTGGTGATTGTTGTCAATCAACAGCAGATTAGCAAGGTATTTAAAATAGATTGGGTAATCTAATTAGTTCTTAATAAGCCCCACATATTTAAAAAGTAGTCGACTGACTTAAATAGGCGAAAAACAGATCATCGGGTGAACAAATCTAAATAACAGAATTATTGTAGAGTAAGGCCGTCAATCAAATGTACCGTCAATAAACACAGGTATAATGAAAATAATAAAGTAAAACGCGCTTTGCTTCCTACTATGTAAATTCTGTAGGTCTCGCTTTGTTGTTAGAAAAAAAGGTAAGTTACTCATTTAACTATGGAAAATATTTTTCACATAGTTTTTAATAGGAAGCATTAAAGTCGCGTTAAATTCTGGCTCCTTTTGTTTTTTGAACTTTCCGTTTTTTTGCGGAATCAGAAGTATAAAATACGTAATTAGATCAAAAGGTAAGCACTAAAAATAATGATAATAAAATACAATTCGAGCAGTTACATATACGACATACTCGATAATAAGCGTTGAACTAAGCCGCGTTGCGGAGCCTCCCCCCCCTTAAAATATGAACCACACTTATCGATGGGAATTGTCCCCCTTAATCGAAGGAGATAAGTGATGAACATCTTATTGCAACAACTCAGTGATGAAATTAATGCCAGAGGCTATTCGCAAAAGACCCTTTGCGCCTATTTGGCTGCGAATGATCATTTAATTCGCTATTTTGACCAACCCATTACCGCCATATCTGATGAAGCCCTTAGTGCCTATTTCAGACATCTCTCGTTAGACAAGAAACTATCAAGGGCAACCATCGCCTTAAAACTTAATGCAATCCATTTTCTATATGCCAATGTGCTGCACCGTGAGTTTGCCATCAAAGTAGGCTGGCCGAAGAAACAATACAAGATACCGGAGTTACTTTCGCGAGCGGAAGTACAGAGCATTATCCAACACTGCACACCAGAAAAATACCGTGTGATGTTATCCGTACTTTACGGTTGTGGGCTTCGCATTAGTGAGCTTTTGAATCTAAAAGTGCAAGATATTGATGGGGAACGCCGCACGTTTAAGATCAGGCAAGGGAAAGGTAACAAAGATCGCTTTGTGGTCATTCCCCCTTCGCTGATCCAGCAGTTAAGGCGCTATTGGTGTCATGCTCATCCTAGAGACTGGTTGTTTCCGACCAGCTTTCGAGGGAATTACCCTATAGGCGCTTCGTCACTTAGAAAGAAACTAAAAGCTACCCTACAGATCGCGGGAATTGACAAACGATGCAGCCCACACAGCTTCCGACATGCTTACGCTACCCATCAATTAGAAGCGGGGATGCCATTGCATCAATTACAGCATCAACTCGGACACAACGATGTACGCACGACATCAAGGTATTTACATTGGTTACCCGAACTCTCCAATCAAGGGCGCGACCTCTTAGCTGGATGGGAGGTGTGAAATGGTTAAGCGATATCATGTGTCGGATATACTGGCGCAGTTTCTGCCAGCGTATAGACAGCAGCATGCCTTAAGTTATCAACAAGCAAAGAGCTGCCAACATATTATGGACTGTCGCACCGCCAAACTAGGCACCCAACAATGGCAGTGTAATCGTTGCGATTATGAACAAATACATTATTGCTCTTGTCGGGATCGTCACTGCCCCCGATGCCAAGGGCAAAAAACGCAGCAATGGGTAGAGGATCAGAAAGCCCAAGTGATTAACACGCGGTATTTTCACTTAGTGTTCACCTTGCCCCATGAATTAAATGTCATCACCCATTATGCACAATCTGAGCTGTACAGTGCACTGTTTGAGGCTGTTTCAAAGACGTTAGATAAGTTTGCCCATAACCGTAAACGCCTTAAGGGCCAATTAGGGATAACGATGGTGTTACATACGTGGGGGCAAACTTTAAGCCAGCATATTCATATGCATTGTCTGGTGCCAGGAGGCGTATTAGATGCGGCTAACCATTGGCAGTCAGTGAAAACCGATTACCTGTTTCCGGTGAAAGCCTTGTCACGTGTGTTTAAAGCAAAAATGTTTGAGGCATTAAGGTCGCGTAAGGTCAGTATTCCAGACGCGGATAAGCTGATGTCTATGCCTTGGTGCGTGTACAGCAAGGCATGTCTAACCAAGCCCGAAACGGTCATTAAGTATTTATCCCGTTATACGCAAAAAGGGATGCTCAGTGAGACCCGCTTGCGCAGTGTTGATGAGCAAAGCGTCACGTTTTATTACAGAGACTATCGGCAACTTAAAGGACTGAAGACGATGACGTTAAGTGGGATTGAGTTTGTTCGGCGTTATCTAAGCCATATCCTGCCCAAGGGGTTTATGCGAGTAAGGCACTATGGGTTTTTATCCAATTGTTGTCGGGGCAAGAAACTCACACTCATTCAGGAACAAACACAGGGTGACACACCAAATAAAAAGGACTCACCACCCGAACCTTGTAGCCATCATTGGGCATGCCCTAAATGTAAACAAGGGGAATTATTGTTGGTGGGATTGAATGCATTACCGGCTCATCTACACAACACAGGAGAGGTCTATCGTTTAACCGGCTGATTCAATTTAACAGAGCACATGATGGCTGATTTAATACCGAAAATGTTATTCGGTGGATGACTTGTTGTCTGAATTGCCAGTTGGCTATAATACAGATTAAAAAGGGCCCACAATCGACGTGAGAAATAGAAAATAATGAATAAAAAAACAGGTGATCGTAAACATTTTCCACAAATTAGTCGCTCACCTCACCTTTGCAAAAATTACAAATTCCTATAGCATAAATCAAACCAACAATTAGAGACGCGGTATACAACCCGTTCAACACAGGTTTATACGGCAAAAGCACGCCGTACAAACACTAAAGCGTTAGGTATTTTCTTGAATATGGAGAGTTTTTAAAATGGAAAATCGATACCAGCCTTCCGGTTGGGCTTTAAGTATCTATGGTGTATTTAATGTACTTGGTCTTATTTTGTCATACGCTTATGTGATTAAATTTTTCACCTCACTATCAGGCATATCACTGCTTGCACTTATTTTTGTTAACTTACTTATTGCTATAGGCTTTTTGGCATTTTTGTGTGGTATATATTTGCTTAAAAATAATGATGCGGTGCATAAATTTGCGTTACCCGTTTCTGTTGTAATATTGCTTAGTTTTCCAACGGGTACTTTGGCTGGGGCGTTATATTTGTGGCAACGAAATCAAAATACCTAACAAAACAATAAACAACATTCGCTTCACTCACTGGGAAATAACCTCGCTATCGCTCAGTTTTTCCCGTTATTGTAGGCGTTAGGTGCTACCGGAATAGTTCACTGTGGGAGCCTATTCTAGCTAATTTAAGAGTCTCACTTTCAATTTTAAAAATTAAAACTAAGTCAGGTTTTACGTGACAATCACGATAGTTTGACCAATTTCCAGTCAGCGCATGATCAACGTATTTTTTTGCTAATGATTTACCTTGTTGCAGAGTCGTAATAACGTGACCAACTTCAATCACATCAGGTATTGATAGCTTAGTTATTTTCTTAAAGTCCTTCTTGAATTGGGTCGAATATTCTAATTTATACATTTAAGTATTATTGGCTCCCAACTCTTTAAATAGTTGTTCGACGTCGTTGACGATTTTACCACTTCCACTTTCTAGCTCTTGTATAGCTTCGAGTGTTTTAGAGTTAGGAGTTTTCGAACGCAACTCAAATGGTATACCACCATAATTAATTACAGCTTTAGCAAACAATTTTATTGCCTGCGACGGGCTTAAGCCAACCTCATCACAAACATGTGTAAAAGCCAATTTGGTATCATGATCAATGCGTGTACTTAACATTTCTGTTTTCATTTGGCATCCTTTGTTATACATAGTAATACAATCATAACAAATTGCACCTAACAAGCAAATCAACAAAGACTAAAAATGTTTGGCTCGGCTCACTTCGTTCGCTAGTATAGCCAAACGTTTTTAGCCTGTTATTTGGGCGTTATGTGCCGTAGTGGTAGCGCAGTTGAGCAATTAGAATTGTATCATCTTGCTGTTTGTATACGATGCGATGTTCATCATTAATTCGACGAGACCAATACCCTGATAACCCGTGTTTTAAAGGTTCAGGTTTTCCAATACCCTCATTTGGTGTTCTTTGGATATCTTTAATTAGCAAATTGATTCGTTTAAGTATTTTTTTGTCTGCTGTCTGCCAGTATAGATATTGTTCCCATGCCTTAGTTGAAAAGGTAAGTTTCACTCGATAAGCTCTCTTTGGGTTCCATTGCCTGCTTCAAGTTCGGCAATAGAGTCAAGCAAGCTTCTAGCATTAGCTGGAGATCTGAGTAGATATGTGGTTTCTTGCATTGCGTTATAGTCTTCTAGAGACATCATCACAACAGGAGCTTCACTTTTACGAGTTATAATAACAGGCGCATGGTCATTACAAACATGCGCCATTGTGTTTGCTAAATTTGCTCTAGCTGCTGTATAGCTTATTGCATCCATATTGGACTCCAAAGTATTCATGTACGTTTATTTGTACAGTATAGCGTGATGGCACATAACAATCCAATTAATCTGACCTCAACTCGCTGCGCTCTTTTCGTCGGCTTATTGGGGCGTTAGTTTGATTAAGGAAGATCGTATGAAATATATAACATTTTTATTATCACAAAATAAATAAGACATATATGGACGCTCCCGATATGTCAACGCAATACCTGTCTCTTCTTGCTGATTTCAGCACGAATTACGTTCTT
>ENA-OSET01000916-OSET01000916.1-sediment-metagenome-genome-assembly--contig:-NODE-916-length-31940-cov-4.137558_pt1 | contig 31940 bp, 22 predicted proteins | sample MGYA00237882_ERZ534229 | MGnify/ENA primary metagenome ERZ534229 (study PRJEB26408, sample SAMN06266212) | sediment metagenome | isolation source: Hudson Canyon methane seep mesocosm | place: USA:Hudson... | reverse complement strand
AATACTTCTAGTTACTGACTAATGAAGTGCCATTGTCAGGAATGAAAGACTTTCATGGATACTACTCGCACTATTTTTACCGGACTCGTTTCCCAGCGAATCCGGTTTTTTTGTGGATTAAGCCGCAAGCATTTAAATCGTCTGCTACACTCATATATTTAATAAGACCATTTTCAATGGATATCAGTTTCTCCACGATCAGTCATATTATTGGCGCAACAACTTACCTACTCTTAGCATTATTCATTGCAAATCGTTATCTAAGACGCATTACAGATCGATCCTTACTCGCTGCGTCATTAGCGACTTTCATCTGGCTTTCAGTATTAGTCGCCCAGAGCCTGAATTATGACATCCCATTTTATATTCGATATACCTGCGAACTAATTCGCAACGCCGCATGGTTTGATGTTTTATACGCATTGTTAGGTATTAGTTTTTTTCCAAAGCATAAATTTGGGACTGACCGCTTTTATATCACCTTCAGCGTCTTAATACTGTTAGCTTTAATGCTAATCATCACATTAATGCAAGGTATTTCTGGAGAGCGCTACGTATCTGGATACACGATATTAATTTTACAAGTCGCCGTGTCTCTTGTGGGTATTTTACTATTGGAGCAAGTCTGGCGAAATGCTAGCGTATACAGCCGCTCAGGCATTAAATACCTCACCATTGCCATTGCTTCATTTTTTATCTATGACTTTTTCATGTATTCCGACGCATTGCTTTTTCAAGAGCTTTCTTCCCCCTTATGGGAAACTAGAGGGGCCATCAACGCAATTGCTGCACCATTCATTGGCTTCACACTTCTAAACAGCCAAAAGCAACCTGTGGGAATGCACATCTCCCGGCAAATGATTTTCCATTCTACAACGCTTATTATTGCGGGAATTTACTTACTGATTGTATCAGCTGGCGGATATTACATTAGTTTCTTTGGCGGTTCATGGGGTGAAGCTTTAAGGGTACTATTCATTTTCAGCGGCCTACTGTTGCTCGTACTATTAGTTAGCTCTCCGGTATTCAGAGCCAGAGTCATGGTATTCATCAGTAAAAATTTCTTTGATTATAAGTATGATTATCGTGATGAATGGATAAAAAGCACCAACGCTTTAGCTGTCACTGACGAAGATCAAGGTTTGCCGCTTCAAGTAATCAAAATACTGGGAGATTTAATTGGCAGTCGCTCTGGCGCACTTTGGCGCCATGATGATGACGGAAATTTTACGATCTGCGCTCAAAGAGGCCTAACCGAATATCGTTTCAATACCATCGATAAAAATGCCGATCTAATTACTTTTTTTAAAAATAACGAATGGATAATAAACCTTGATGAATACATGCTTGACCCAAGTAAATATCAATTGATTGAAATCCCTCTCAACATGCTTCATCAAGAACAACCTTGGTTAATCATTCCATTAGGAAGCGCAAACAATCTAGCGGGCGTTGTATTACTTTGCGACCCCATCGCCCCTATAGAGCTAAATTGGGAAAACTACGATTTACTTAAAATTGTGTCGCAGCAGGCGTGCAGTTATCTAGAGCAAAACTCATCTCAAGAAAAACTCGGCACAGCCAAACAATTTGAAGCGGTCAATAAAGCATCAGCATTTCTAGTTCATGATATAAAAACCATTATTGCCCAACTATCTTTATTAGTTAAAAATGCGCAGAAGCATAAGTCTAATCCGGCATTTATTGAAGATATGATTAGAACAACCAGTCATACTGTTGAAAAAATGGATCACTTACTTCATCAAATCCGAAATCCAACACAACAGGTATCTACTGAAGATCTTGACCTTGGAAAATTGCTAATAGAGATTTATCAGTCTTATAAAAAATCTACGCCTACCCCATCTTTAGAAACCATTGAAGATAAATACTGGATAAATGCAGACAAAGAGCAGTTAAAGTCTGCCATCGGCCATATTGTACAAAATGCACTTGATGCCACGCCAAAAGACGGAGAAGTATCAATTGCAACCAAACAGGCTCAGGGAAATATATTTATATTCATTCAGGACAGCGGCAGCGGAATGAGCGAAGATTATATTAACAATCAATTATTCAAGCCCTTTGAGAGTACCAAAGGTTTGACGGGTATGGGGATAGGCGTATACCAAAGTAGAGAATATTTAAGAAAGCTCGGAGGGTCAATTAGTGTCACCAGCCAAATAAATATCGGTACATGCTTCACCTTAAAAATCCCCACTAATCCATAAAATTTCAAACTGCAGGATAAGTAGCTATTGTGAAAAGAAAGTTATTAATAGTAGAAGATGACCCCGGGCTTCAAAGCCAAATGCGGTGGTGCTTCGAAGATGCTGAGGTATTCCTTGCATCGGATCGAGAAGCCGCCTTATCGATTCTTAGGCGAGAAGAGCCCCAGGTGGTCACATTGGATTTAGGGCTACCACCCGACCCAGGAGGCTCTACAGAGGGATTCCAGGCTCTCGAAGATATTCTTAGGCTTGCACCAAACACAAAAATTATTGTCGTCACTGGCCGAGAAGAAAAAGAAAATGCTGTCAAAGCCATTGGCCTAGGTGCTTGCGACTTTTTCCAGAAGCCTTTAGATGCTGACATTCTGTCTTTCATCGTTACAAGAGCATTCCGCTTATTTGAACTTGAAAAGGAGAATCACGATCTTAGTACCGGAAACTCATCTTCGACATTAACAGGTATTATTGGTAGCAGCCCCAAGATGCTTGAGATATGCCGGATGATTGAAAAAATTGCGCCCGCTGATGTAACCACATTATTATTGGGCGAAACCGGTACCGGTAAAGAAGTATTAGCAAAAGCAATTCATCAGCTTAGCAGCCGAGGTGATAAATCTTTTTCCGCAATAAATTGTGGCGCTATTCCTGAAAATTTATTAGAGTCTGAATTATTTGGTCATGAAAAAGGAGCATTTACGGGCGCCTCAAGCTTGAAGCAAGGAAAAATCGAACTCGCTGATAAAGGCACTTTATTTCTTGATGAAATAGGTGACATGCCGATGAGCTTACAAGTCAAATTACTACGTTTTCTACAAGAGAGAGTGATAGAGCGTGTTGGTGGCGTCAAAGAGATTCCTGTCGATGTACGAGTTATATGTGCCACACACCAAAACCTTCAGCAACACATTGAACAAAACCTCTTTAGAGAAGACTTATTCTATCGAGTGAGTGAAATATCACTTAACATTCCGCCGATTAGAGAAAGAGAAGGCGACGCCATCATCATTGCTCATTCATTACTTAAGTCGTTTGTGCAGCAAATGAATCGGCCCACACTTTCATTCAATGAAGATGCAATGCGTGCAATCAAAGCTTACCACTGGCCTGGGAATGTTCGCGAAATAATCAATAAGGTAAAACGTGCCGTGATTATGGCTGATGACAAAAAAATTACTGCTGCCGACATGGAACTCTGCAACTTGTCTGAGGTTTCAGAAGAGGCTTTAAACCTAAGGCAAATACGCGATACAGCAGAAAAAGGCGCCGTTATACAAGCAATCCAAGCCGCTCAAAACAACATGGCTCAAGCTGCTCGCTTACTGGGAATTACTCGACCGACTTTATATAATCTTACCGAGAAGTTTGATATCAATACCGACGCATAACATGAGGAGTTCAAGCCTCATATTATGCAGCCAAGCACATAAAATTTAGTCTTTTCAATTCCCAAAGACTTAAATTCACATTGCTCTAGCTGATTTCAAGTGCTCTTCAATTTCTTTTAATTGAGGAGCTAATTTATGCGCTTTCTCCAGGTAAGTAATGCCATCTTTAACATGCCCATTCTGCACTAAAACCCATCCATAGCTATCTAAAATAGCTGGGCTATCAGGAGATATTTTCACGGCACGCTCCAATAACGCTAGTGCTCGTTCATCTTTCTTTTCAAAATATAGCCAACCTAAATTATTTAAAGCTGTTACGTTATTAGGCAACCTGTTTAATACTTTCTGATATCCTTCAACAGCCTTAATACGTTGTCCACGCTGCTGATGGGTAATGGCTTGGTACAAGTTTGCATTCGGGCTATCAGGAAAACGCGCTAACCAATTGCTTAGGTGCTTAGACAGTGCATTTGTATCCTCTGAAGCACTTAGTACTTTAAATAGTTTATCCGCAGAGGACTCTGATGGGTTTGAGCTCCACGCTGCACCAAATTGACTTACAGCGCCCTCAAGATCATTACCAGCCATTGCGATCTCCCCCTTCAACAAAGCAATCACAGGATGAGCAGCATCTATCGATTCTATTTGATTTAATACTTTAGATGCTTCTTGTAATTTGCCTGCTTTTATTTCCAAATCAACCATGAAAGACAATACTCTTAAATTGTCCGGCTCAGTCGTGAGAATATTGGCAATGATCTTTCTGGCACCCGAGTAATCATTTAATTGCATAGCATCAATTGCAGAAATGTAACGAACAGCATTTTCAAGGCCATCCAAAGACGGGTGATTTTGATTAATCGTCCGAATTTCATCGATATATTTTCGTGCAAGCGTAACATCTTTACGCGCTAATAATGATTGAACTAAAACAAGATATGGTTCAGCTCGAGCATTACGCTTAGCATAATTAATTAATTTTAAACGCCCCGCCTCTTCGTCTCCGTTCATAATATAAACAGATAATAAGCCTTTATAACCTAATTCATTTTCAGGAAATATATGAATAAGTTCTTCAAACGTTTTATCTGCTTCGTCAAATTTCTTTAAGGATATTTCGGTCTTACCTTTCGCAAACAAGGCATTCAGATAATCGTTGCTGGTTTTATCTACATTTTCGGCTGCAACACCAAAGTAACCCAATGCACCTGTCGGCTGCTTCTGATTCAGGGCAAAGTAGCCCGCGATTAAGTTGACAGAGAAGCTTTTAGGATGACTCAATAGTGATTCAGATAGAAATGCCTCAGCTTTCTCAACATTCTTATTTTTTAAATGAAAGCTAACAATACTCTTTAACGTTTGCTTATTTTCACTCTCAATTTTATATGCCTGATGAAGCTGCTCCCATTCTTTTTCTTGATCTGGGCGAGGGTTGTCCCGATAAAAATTTGCTAAGGCTAACCTGACTTGAATATTTTTTTGATCGATTTCAATTACTTTAAGCAATGCAGCTTCGCCTTTAGCATATTGCTTATCTGAAATTGCTGCCAAACCATATAACGCTAGAGTTGCCGGCACTTTAGTTTTATCAATACCCGGTTCAAGAATTTCGATTACCTTTTTAGGGTCATTCAGTTTCAGATTAGTCGCAGCATAGATATGTTTCGTTATCTCATTTGCAACTTCTGGGTCGACGCTCTCTGATAGGTAAGTAGAGGCTGATTCATTATCACCCTGAAGGTAGCTAATAACGCCTAATAGCTGAGTGCCTTGTTTGTAGTTCGGATAATCAGAGAGGATGTCCAACAATATTTCTTTTGCTGCCTCCAGCTCGTTATTTTGTAATTTTTCAATGGCCAATTGATACTTTTCTTTCACTTCATTAGAGCCAGGAAACGCCTCGGACAATAATTTAGTATAAATATAAGCCTCATTAGAGCGACCTTGACGAGTCAACACATAGGATAAGCGCTCCAACACAGTCGCTTTATCCGGTTCAATAATATCTGTATTGGTTAGATTTGATAAAATATCACTTAAAGTACCTTCCGCTAATTCAAGCTTTTCTTGGTTAATTTGGATACCTGCTTTTAGTATCCGGGACTTAACTGAGAATTCGCTTTTAGGGTCAATTTGTTCAATCATTTTCAAACTTGCATCAGTTTGGTTGCGTCGGATAAGAGCCGTTGCTTTCCCTAACATAGCCCTATAATCATTCACATCACGATCTAATAGTTTCTGATATATTAATTCTGCTTGCTCAAGCTCACCTAAACCGAGAAATACATTTGCACTTAAGTGCTTGGTTTCTTTGTCTTCAGTTGGCAAGTGCTTCTTAATAATGTCATTTGCTGACCGATACTTTTGTAAACCTTGGTATGTCTCTATCAATTCAACAAAGTAAGCTTTATCTTTATTTCCACTCACTTGCTCTAATAGGTTTAACGCCTCGGCATAGTGACCTAAATCATTCATCATATCGGCATACTGTACCGCGGCTGAAGCATCTGCGCCTGATTTTTTAACCGCATTTTTGTATTCGATGGTAGCTGCTTTATACTGCCCTCGATCTTGATAGGCGGCTGCTCGCTCTAGATGTGCGAAGTCAGTTCCCTGTTCGTTTGTCTCACTACAAGCACTTAACAATAAAGCTGAAATACTTACTAAGAGATACAACTTACTTTTGTTGAAACTCATTTTTGAAATCCTGTGAATTATTTTGGAAATAGAATATAGGAAAGAGGAAACACCAAGACGGCTATCAATACATGAGATGGCAACCTTATTTAATTATTCTTTTCTTAATATACCTTAAAAGATGTTCTGCTTTAAATTTTAATCGTGGCTTTTGATATGCAACTTGGAACAAGTCATCATGTTTATCACCTAAACTTGCTTTATAGCGTTCATTTCCGCCCATAAAATCATAATACTGATAATCATCATCTATATAGCGTTGAATACTCAAAGCGTGACCTGACAATCCAGGCTTTAAACATGGGTCATTCTCTTTAACCAAACCACTTAAGTAAAAATATACCTTACCTCGATATTTGAAATTATAGAAATAGCCAACCACTCTGTCCTTACACGTCAATTTAATAAAGTCTATTTGATTTTCACCCCAAGCGTTTTTTATCAGCGTCTGATGAAATTGCACAAAGTTTGAATTCGCAAACCCACTGCCTTCAACACTACTTCCCCAGCGATTTAAATGAAAAGGAGCAACCTCATTAAGGTATTCTAGTGCCTGAGAACATGAACTGGCATAAGATAGCGTTAAACCGCCTTGTTTCTCATACCGTTTAATAGATCTTCTGATTTGATAACGGGTATTGCGTGACAATGAACTCAAATAGTCAGTCTGTTTCTCTGCGAGCTGCTTAAGGTTCACCCCAAAAGTTGCTGATTGCCATAAATCATGACGCTCCAGCCCTGAATGCATCTCGATAAAGCCTGCTTCACTTTTAGTAATGGCACCAATAACAAGCTCATCCCAGGCAGGAAATGATGACTGCAAAAAATTTAATCCCGCTTTAATGCTCTGAGAACGATGTTCAGAGTCATACAAAAAACCATTATATTCCGTCCATACTTGATCTTGGGTGGTATTCCCCATTTGATGAAGGTGTATTCTTGACGAAGGAAATCGATTAAAGGCAGACAAATCACTTCTAGTAATTAAGCCTAAGCCAACCAGCTGACCATCAAAACTCACCCTAAGAATATGACAACAAGGCGCATTAACTTCTAGCCAAGAACTAATCCAGGTCCAGGACAAGAAAAAAGGACAATCGGCTCTTTGTTCAAGATCTAACCATTCTTCTTTCAATTCACCGCTATGTTTGAAAGGTGTCAAGTTAACGGAATATAGACTAGCCATACCCGCATTATTTTCTGCCTTTACCGCTTCATTAATTAACAATGAAACTACTTTCGACCAATTGATAAATAATCAATACCATAACTTTTAACTGTTTCTGGATTGTAGAGGTTTCTTCCATCAATAATGACGGGTGTAATTAATTCACTCTTCACTTTATCATAATCCAAAGCTCTAAACGCTTTCCACTCAGTACAAATAACCAAAGCATCTGCGCCAGATAAAGCATCATACTTTGAATGAACCAGACTAAGGTCCTCACGCTCTCCATAAATTCGACCACACTCCTCAATTGCTTCTGGATCAAATGCAGACACCTTGCCACCATGCGCCCAGATAGCTTCCATCAATACTCTAGAAGGCGCTTCTCGCATATCATCTGTGTCAGGTTTAAAAGCCAAGCCCCACACAGCAATGGTTTTACCTTTAATATCTTGATCAAAATAGGCATATAATTTTTCAAACAAGCATTTCTTTTGTCTGTTATTCACATTTTCAACAGCTTCAACAAGCTCAGAACGGTAATCTACATCTGCTGCAATTTTAGTCAAAGCCTGAACATCTTTTGGAAAACAAGAACCACCATACCCTGCCCCAGGATAAATAAACTGATAACCAATTCTAGGGTCAGAACCAATACCTAAGCGAACAGACTCAATATCGGCACCAAGTCGTTCTGCCAGATTTGCCATTTCATTCATGAAACTGATTTTTGTTGCCAACATAGCGTTAGCTGCATATTTTGTGAGCTCCGCAGAGCGAACGTCCATAAACATCACTTTGTCATGATTTCTATTGAAAGGTGCATACAACTCACGCATCGGTAACTTTGAACTTTCTTTAGACACACCTACCACGATTCTATCAGGCTTCATAAAATCGCCAATAGCAGCACCTTCTTTCAAAAATTCCGGATTTGAAACAACATCGTAAGCAATCGTCACGCCTCTGCCGGCCAAAACTTGAGAAATTTTATCACTCACTTTATCAGCAGTACCTACCGGCACGGTTGATTTGTCAATAATGATTTTCTCATCATCCATATACGTGGCGACCGTTTCAGCTACCTTCAATACATATTGTAAATCAGCTGAGCCATCTTCATCAGGGGGAGTACCAACCGCTATAAACTGCACTTTTGCATGTTTAACTGCTTCTTTTGCATCGGTGGTAAAGCGTAAATTCCCGGCCTCAAAATTAGACTTAACAATCGAATCTAAGCCCGGCTCATAAATTGGAATAATACCTTCGTTTAACTTCGCAACTTTACTTCGGTCCACATCCACACAGATAACATCATGCCCAACATCCGCCAAGCATGCACCAGTCACTAAACCAACATAACCAGTGCCAAAAATTGAAACTTTCATAACTCACTTACTTCCATATTTTAAGGTAAATATTTTACAACAGGTGGACCAATAATTTGTGTCAACCAAACAGGTAATTTTTGCCAAACTTGAATCATCAATTTGTATTTCGGATTATTGGGGTTTAACTCCGGCATACTTTCATTCTCTGGCAACCAATACTTCCAGTATAGTTGAAAAGGTTTCGCACCCCATTGTTTTTTGAAACGATATGTTCCAGCATCTTTAGAGGACCTTCCAAAGTCAAAAAAAGCATGCTTGGTACGTATAGAATGACTCAGCACTTCCCAATACATATACATATTGACGTTCATCGAGTTCATTGACTTTAGCGTTGAAGCCCAAGGTATCTCCATCATAGCGTTATGACTCATCAAAAAGCAGGCAGCAGCAGGCATACCCTCATGATAAACCACCCCTATCGTAAACGAATGACTCAGCTCAGAATTAATCAAATTTGAGAAAAAACGTTTAGAATAAACAGGTGTACCTAGATCCCGCATATTTTCGGAAAAAACACGATAAAAATCATTCAACAATTCGGCTTTGCCAAATTTCATCGACAATGGATACCGTTGAGACTTTTTAATTTGTGCCCTCACCTTTGTTCCAATGTCATCCCACAAAATATCGGAGGTCTCAGGCAAAGCTCTAACCATCGAAACCTTAGTCTCTTTCGCTAAAAGCACCCCATCCAGTACTGATGAGGCTTTCGAACCACGAAATTCGATATGCCCGATATGATTAGCTTGAGCAAAGTCTATTAAATATTCATATAAAGCCTGTTCAACAACATCACTATCAGCAAGCACCGATCCATAAGTAAAAAATGGCTGGGAAACAATAAAATGCCCAAACAAACGACTATTCATTTCCACAGCAGGAATGACACCAACAACCCGATCATTTTGTTTGTCTAGCGCCATCAAATATCGACATTCGTGTCCAAATGAAGATTCAATTATAGATTTAAATTCCCATAAGTGATAAATAGAGGAATTCGATTTTGAGTGCACATACTCATCCCACAGCCTTACATCTGCTTCTGTCGCATGATGTATAACAATATCAGAATTGAGCATTTCACATTGTGTAAATGAAGCACTAAATAGTGATGGTGCCTCGGCCGATATGTGCTTTAATTCTTTTGCGCTAGGTTTTAATGGTGAGGCTTCACTTATTTCATCAGCTTGAAGGGCTTTAATTTGTTGAGAGACCTGCTTCATTTCTATTAGCAAATCATCAATAGACAAATTTGAGCGCTTTGCTTGACCAATTTGACGAGACAAAGCGCCTTTTCTATCTAACAAAGCATCTAACACGATTGTACAAAACTCCTTAAAAACAAATAACGCCTACAACTATACATAACCATGGCTTTGTAGATAGGTATAGATAAGGTCTGCAGATTTTTCAATAGATAAGTCACCTGCATCTATTAAAATTTCAGGATCAGAGGGGGCCTCATAAGCTGAGTCGATACCGGTAAAATTCTTTATTTTGCCATCACGGGCTTTTTTATATAAACCTTTAGGGTCCCGCTTTTCACAAACAGCTAATGAAGTACTAATATGCACTTCAATAAACTCCCCTTCAGGAAAAAGAGTTCTAACCATCTGTCGATCAGAACGAAAAGGTGAAATGAAGGCCGATAAAACAATCAGCCCGGCATCTACGAATAATTTACCTACCTCACCAATTCTTCTTATATTTTCTACCCGATCAGTGTTTGAGAAGCCTAAATCTCTATTCAAGCCATGACGTACATTATCGCCATCTAACAAATATGTATGTTTTCCATTTTCTAATAACAAGGCATCTAGTGCGTTTGCAACACTTGATTTTCCAGCACCACTCAATCCAGTCATCCAGATCATACAAGGCAACTGTTGCTTTTGTTCAGATCGCTGTTTTCGCTGCACAGCATGATCATGCCATCGTATATTTTCGCTTACATTATTCATAAAATATATCTCTAAATTAAATCTCTAACGTGCCGTTCAATCCCATAATCGACTGCCGCAAGGCTTTCACTCACAGTACCAAAATCAAAATCATCCACCATCTGCTCTAACCGGGGCATACAGCGCTTTAAGTTAGTATAGTGTCGAAATCGAGAAAACAAACTGGCACCCTCAACTCTGGGTTGATTTACATCAATTTCCCAAGGGTGTAGATAAAAAATCTGAGGCCTTGTTTGATTCAAACTGGCTTTTTTGAATAAGTATTTAGACAAAAAATAAGGGTACTGACGAAAATAACCGCCACCTGCTGCCGGGATGGAAAAACCTAGCACTTTCGCAGTGGTAAGCGGAAACTCCATTAAATCGCCATGAGAGGTAATAATTTTATACGGTTTCTCGGGGCTCTTTGGCATACCATAACGATCATGGTGAATAGGAAAAATACTAGAATCCCATTTAAAACCCAATTCAGCCAAAATATCTAATGCCCATAAAGATTTTGCTGTAATAGAATAACTAGCAGCACGATAACCTTCTATTGGCTGTTGTGACTGGTCTTCTAATAACACTTTACTTTTATGGGTTTCTTCTTTGAAATCTTCTGGGCTTTGTGAATAAACTAGTTGGTGGCTATAACCATGAGAAGCGACCTCATGGCCTTGCTCGGAAATACGCCGAACAATATCAGGGTAGCGCTCTGCGACCCAACCTAAAACAAAAAAAGTAGATTTTATGCCTTTCTTATCAAAAAGCGCGAGTAGCTTGTCAGTATTTTTTTCGACACGACATGGATAATTAGACCAATCGTCAACGTTGATAACATCGGAGAATGCAGCGACATGAAAGTAATCTTCCACATCGACGGTCATTGCATGTTTAATTTTAATTTCCCTTCCCCTCAATCAATACTACTAAAAATTAGTACTCGCTTAAAAGCGCTTATTCTATACAATTAACGCTATCAAAAAATTTAAACATAATTAAATGCATACAGGAATCACACTTTAATCATGAAAAGTATGGTCAAAATTTTTTTAGACATATGCGCAATTTTGGTGACTTCACCTTTAATATTCATGAGCTTAATATTTTATAAACTCATGAATAGCGATGCATTCTTTGTCTTCTCTTCCCAGTTATTAAGCATTATCCCAGGAAAGCTGGGCAACTTCCTACGAAAAAATTACTTTAGATTTACCATGAGCCACTGTAGTTCCGAATGTTTAATTGGCTTTGCTACATTATTCTCTCAATCCGACACGGAGATTCACCATAATGTCTACATCGGCCCCCAATGCAATATCGGAAAGTGCATCATCGAACGCAATTGTTTACTAGGCAGTGGCGTACACATCCTCAGCGGCAAAGGACAACATAATTTTGATTCTTTGGACACCCCTATTCAAGAGCAAGGCGGGCAGTACGAAAAAATCATCATTGGCGAAGACTCATGGATTGGTAACGGCGCAATTATCATGGCAAATATCGGAAAACAATGCGTCATTGGTGCTGGGTCAGTAGTCATCAAGGACATTCCAGATCACTCAATTGTGGGTGGAAATCCAGCCAAAATATTAAAATCAAGAACGTAGCTTCACCTAAAAAGGTATTTTTTCTATTAGCTTAGGAGAAAACTTTCTGGCAGCAGACAACAATACAGCCTCAACTTTACTGCCGTCCTCATTATCATTTGGAAGACTAAAGGCAATTAATGCTCCTGCACCCGCCCCTCCCAACATAATATCTAACGACTGAAAGAGTTTAGTTTTTACCTGGCTCCCCAACTGTTGATCAGACAATTGATACCAATATAGAATTTTTTGCTTATTTCCAACAGAAGATACAATATCTAATAACTGTGCATCTGGCTTACCACCTAAAACAGAAATACTCTTTTTCTTCAAAATAGACCACTTTTCTTTGTCATACATATAGTTCGAAGAAGCCACCAATTCCTTGCCATCTTTATTTTCAGCATACCAAACCAGCGCAAAATCAATCATCGTTTCATCAGAATAGTCCTCATCAGAGACCAATGGTAGCGCCCCTAAAATAGAATCACTCTCACCACTGAAAACAGGCTCCCAACTAGGCCTAATACGATCAACACTAATAAGTTCATCAACACTTGTAAAGTTTAGCTTATCACCTCCAATACGGCTGGCCATTGAACTCTCTTGCCAAATTATAACCACTAGGAAGGACAGCGCCAATACAGACAATGCTTTTGAGCTAGGGCTGATCACCTTAAAAAATATCAGAGGATTAATCGATTCTGACAATTCATTCTGGACAACAGTTTCTTTAAATAACTCGCCTAATAAGACAAGTAGAAATAAAACGATGCTGAAAAACACCCAACCATAGACCAAATGATCTGCACCAGTGGCATACTCCATATCAGAGTAGTAACCCACCATAACGATACCCATCACTCTTAGTGCATTTGCAACAACAGGAACAACTACTGACAAAGACATAAAAGAGATTTTTCGGTAAATAGACTTGTAAGTAATATGACTATATACCGCACCAAATACTAACGAACCAACAAAAAAACGAATACCCGAACAGGCCTCTGCGACAACAAATTTGCCCTGTGGGATCTCAATATACAAACCGGTATTGAATATTGGAATAGGCGTCCAGCCCAGCATAATGACAGCCATTTCAGCGGTAATTTTTTGCAGAAAGGGCACTAGCTCCTCACCTATAGGAATGGAGAAAAGCATGAAGCAAAGTGGAAACCATATAATTCGTGACATGGCATTCCCAAGACACAACCAAATAGCCAAGGGTAGAACTGTAAAGGCAGATATATGGGTAAAGACTTGAATACCTCCCACCCTGCCAAATAAACCAATTAACAGCATCGGGATTAGCAACAGTAAGACCCAGTAATTAGCTTTAGGAGTATGCTTCGCTAATAAACCTCGCTCCCGCCAAATAAAATACAACGAGCCAGGTATAATAAAAAAACCATGGGTAAAAATTTCGGAGACATACCATATACGCACACTTGTAATAAGCGCATCTTGGTAAAGAAAAAGCCATAAAAAAAACGCCAATATTAATACGCCATTTTGACGAATTAGCCGTATAAAATCATAACCAGCTATATTTTTTTGCATATAATTCATGTACTAACAATGATTGAAATAAAGGCTACAACACTTAACTTTCATTCTATGCTGTAGCCTTTGTAACTTCTTACCACTTAATTATGCATCACACCTCAGGATTGGGGTGTCTCACTAGATAAGGCCCTATTGCAAGATAATCTAAACGACCATCTAAAAACGCCCTAACCCCATCTGCAGGTGTACACACAATAGGTTCTTCATGCATGTTAAAGCTGGTATTAATCAGACAAGGCACACCACTAAGCTTTTCATATTCTGTAATTATGTCGTGATATCCTGGGTTTTCTTCCCGTTTTACTAACTGTGGCCGTGCTGTACCGTCAACATGTACTGCCGCAGGACACTCTTTGCGCATTTCATCTGTGCAATCAAAAGTGATCGTCATAAATTCAGCAGCATGCTCTGCGCCTTTCATATTATGATAAAAACGCTCTCTTGCTTCGAATGTTGTCACAGGCGCAAAAGGCATAAACTCTGTACGGCCTAAACGCTTATTCAACCACTGATTTACCTCAGGCTCACGCGCATGATACAAGATAGACCTATTACCCAATGAGCGAGGCCCATACTCCATCCGACCACTAAACCGAGCAACAACTTTGCCAGCATGTATCACTTTGGCAACTTCTTCAGCATAGTTTTCTGGCTCAGAATATTCTAAGCCTGCCTTCTCTAACTCTGCACTAATCTCTTCGTTAGAGAAATCCGGCCCTAAATAAGCATTCTTAATCGTCTCTTTAGTTCCGCCAGGCCATGAATGATACAATGCAGCACCGGACCCACAACCACCGTCACCCATATTCGGGTAAACATAAATATGATTGACGCCTTCAGTTTCAAATATTCGCTGATTCAATTTAACGTTAGCTGTGACACCACCTGAAAGGACTACGGTATCAATTCCCGTTTTATCAACCCAATATTTTACGAAATTGGTCGCTACCACCTCAAGCACATGCTGATAAGCAGCAGCCACATCTATTTTAGGAAACTTTGATGCCAAATAGCGTGAAAAATAAACACTGTTCGCACCCGCAATTTTGAAATCGCCGTCTTTTTGTTCAATCCGGCTAAGCAGTACATCACTTAAAATATCCGGGTCACCATAAGAGGCTAAGCCGACAATTTTTCCTTCATGACGACTCGGTTTAAAACCTAAGCTTGAAGTAACGTGCTCGTATAGGCTACCTAATGAATTTGGAAATTTAACGCCATGTAAACGCTTTATCTTGCCATCTACACCCTCACTAACAGAGCCTGCCAGACCTGAACCGTAGCCATCAAGTGTGATACAAAGTGCTTTTTTATAACCACTTGTCAAAAACGCATTGGCTGCGTGAGTTAAATGATGATCCATTCGCTTAACTTTGCCGTCAAAACCTGCTTTTTTCAAACCAGCTTCTAATGCATTTTCCCACTTTTGGAAAGACTCTTCTGCTGAGGCAGCCCATTGCTTAGAACCTTTAGTCGATGCGATATTAGATAACACCGACTCAGTACCTGATAAACGGTAGAAGGTATTATGTAAAATACCTTTTTCCATCATCTCATTAGGGTTCTTCAAACCATGAATACTATCAGCACGATTAGGTACTTTCGTTAGCGCTTCTTTGATCAAGGGCTTTAACTCAGCAACTTTAAAGTTCGCTAAGAACTCTTTTTCGTCTTCTAAATTCTGATTAATTAGTTTCTTTTCATTTTCACTGGTCAAAAATGGATAGCAGACCACGTCAATGTCTTTCAACGTTAACCCTGTATACTCAAGGGCTTTATTTATCGCTATAGCGGGAAACCCGTCTTGTTGCTTTTTTCTAGAAAAGCGTTCCTCACCTGCTGCATATAGGATTGTTCCATCTTCTACAATGGAAACCGTTGCATCTTTATCGAGAGGAGATATACCCAAAACCTTCATTTAAGCCCCCTTAACTGGCTTCTTAATTCAGTGGGAGTTGTTGCCTCACCACCAAGCTGATTAAAGAAAAAATCAAAATACTGTCTAAAATTATCTAAAAATTGTTCCAACTGTTGCTCACTCTGTACGTAGGGACTATGGCCAGGGACAACGCTAGGACTATGAAAGCTCCATGTAAACGTGCGCACGCCTTTGGCATACAAAAACTTTGTGATTTTTAAATGGTCCTGTAAATCGAACCCTTCTGGCGATAACATTAATCGATCCACCAGAGATAAACGAGAAAAAATTCCGGGTACTTTAAACATTTTAAATTTATAAGCCAAATTAAACATCGTTTTTGATAAACCACCGGCCCAACCAACAAATGCCCCTGTCACAGGAATCTCCAATAAATCCTTATTACCACCAAACCAGAAAGGCTCTGCATGACAATCACTAAAATCGGGACCATCTTCACCTGAATAATCTACCGGTGGACACAAAGATAAATCCACCTGATACCCTAACTCTTCAAGTATTTTGGTAGTGGACTCGCCTACCCCATATCTACCCGCTTTATATATTGTAGGTCTATCTCCAAAAACTGACTCAATTTTTTCGGTCAAGTTTTGTAGCTTTGACTTTTCAAGGCTTTTTGCCAAGTTACCGACAAAGGTATTTTTTGGAATCATCTTTTCTGTAAAGGGGGGATTCACCCAAGGGTGTAAGTGAGCACCTATTTCACACCGGCCAGATTTATAAATCTCAAGTAATGCTTCAAAACCTTCATCTTGACTCACTACTGGGTAATCAACGACATAGCATGGCTTGATGCCATACTCATCAAATATCTCTTGAGCCCGAGTTATGTACTTCATCGCCGTAACGCCTGTTTCCGAACGACTAACGGGGGCAGACCAGTTAAACTCTTCTTCAGTATCAATGACAACAATGAGCTTAGGAGGCTCATCCTTTGGTAGCTTGATTGGGGAATGGTACCCTAACACGTTAGTTAAACTCCTTTTCTATTGAGGTTTTATAAAAAACCTTCAACCATAAATAACGACAAACAACACAAGCACAGACCACACACACCGACTATAATTACAAAAATTCAAAGCGACTAATATGGAAGCAGGTATTTACAAATAATTGTCAGTGACTATACTCGATTTCAAAGAAATCCTGCGCGCCAGTTTATTGATTTCATTTATAAAATGAAACTAAATCTGTTTAATTTATTGTTAGATCTGAAATTACACAGTGAAATTTGATACTTATGTGCAGTAGACCCAGCTTTTCACCTTTCTATTCCAACCCTTTTACGAGTTACAAAAGCGCGTTTTCATGACAGAAATAATTTTAGCCTTCACTTTATTTTGCCTTGCCGTACCATTTTATGTGTATATGGGATATCCCATACTACTTTTTTTACTGAATAACATTTTCCCTAAAAGGAAGACACTTAAAGCTGACATTACCCCATCTGTCGCACTTTTTGTATCTTGTTATAACGAACAAGATGTTATAGAGAAAAAAATACTCAATTGTCTAAATCTGGATTACCCAAAAGAGAAATTAGAGTACATTTTCATTTCCGATGGATCAGAAGATGAAACAGATGACATTATCAAGCGGTTTTCTACACAAGGTATCCGACTTGTAAGACAAGAAGGCCGCCTCGGCAAAACATCTGGCCTAAACTTAGCCATGCCAGAAACAAATGCCGAGATCATTGTCTTTTCGGACGCCAATGCAATTTATGACGAACAAGCAATCAGACAATTAGTAAGAAGCTTCAATGACCCTGAGGTTGGCTATGTTGTCGGCGCAGCGCTATATACTGATGGCGAGGAAAATTCCGCAGCCAAAAGTGAAGATACTTACTGGCAATATGAGATGGCAATGAAAAAAATGGAAACAAACCTCCATTCAGTCGTCGGTGGTGACGGTGCAATCTATGCGATCAGAAAAAGCTTATTTGACCCGTTGGATCGTGAAGACATCAACGATTTCGTGAACCCTTTACAAATAATTGCCAAGGGATACCGAGGGATTTTTGAGCCTGATGCCAAATGCTTCGAAGAAACAGCGGGCGATTTTGATAAGGAAGGTAAGCGAAAGGAGCGAATCGTAAATAGAAGCTTCCGCGGATTAATGAAAGTAAAAGAAGTCATGAACCCTTTAAAAACAGGTTTTTTCAGCCTAGAAGTTATTTCCCATAAATTACTCAGGTGGTTAGTGCCAGCGTTTTTACTTGTAGCAACATTTGGTTGCTTATACTTGTCATTTAAAGGAATGCCATTTTTTAATGTCATGGTAATATTAGGCATAGTATTTTTATGGTTGGCCGGTATTGGCCAGATGAAATCTAAATCCGCGAACATACCCTCGATTTTTTACTACCCTTATTACTTCATCCTCGTAAATACGCGATCTTTGTTAGGCATCATTGCTGCTCTCAAGGGCAATATTCAGATAACATGGAGTTCGCCTCGACAGAAAACAGAAGCAAACAATACACTTTCAACCAAATACAAACTAGCTGTTGCCATATTTACTATTGTTTCTGCTTTAGTCATGTTGTCCTCTATCCACTCTTTACTTTTCGCTAGTTAATACCAAAAAATGAGAAGCTTATTCACACTCACCCTGATCGCTATCTTTATGGTGGCGGCTTTTATGGAGCGCTTTCACGGCCTGCTCCTATATTGGTGGTTTGCTATTTTCAGACCTCAAGATTGGATTTGGTGGGATGTTAGTAGTTTAAGGCTACCCTTAATGGTGGCTGCACTTTTCATTATTCCTTGCTTTTTCCAAGGCATTTGGCCAAGACTTAAAGACTCTACATCCATCTTGATAGGGTTATTTCTATTTTTTGCTCTGTATGCTTATTTTACCGTGGGTTGCGGCCCTATTGGTGATAAACAAATGGAGCATTTCGTAAAAGTCATACTCATCATTTTATTAACCGACCGCATTGTTAACACCAAGAAACAACTCTTTTTATTAATTGTCACCGTTGGTTTCTCACTGTGTTATCACAGTGCAGACTTTGGTATTTATTCATTAATGCAAGGTGGCAGCGTTTTATATGATAACGCCTCACTGACGGGTACCTTTTCTGGTAGTAATGCCTTTGCGCTAGGTACTGCCACACTTATCTTTTTTATGTTTTTCGCAGTTCAAGGTTTAAACCTGGCATCGCTTGATATAACACCCAATTGGTCAAAAGAAGGCATCGGAAAAAAAGCATTACAAGCCATAGGCTTTGTATTAATTATCGGGTCGATTTACTTAGTCATTTCAATTTTCTCTCGAGGCTCAGCATTAGCAATGGCGTGTGGCATGCTTCTTTGGGTGCTACTTCAGCAGAATCGAATTAAATTAATTATGATTGGCATCCCTGTTCTTATCATAGGCCTCCTTGTCGCCCCCTTACCTGAAGGTTATGCAGAACGAATGCAGACCGTCTTTGCAGAAGATGAAGAACGCGATAACTCTGCAGAATCCAGACCTCACTTTTGGAATACCGCCTTATTGATGCTGGATACTTATAGCATGGGAGTAGGCCCCGGTTGTTTCAAAGCTTACTACGATGAATTTGATATCACCCAGGGAAGCTATGGTAGCATGCGATCTGTGCACAGTAGTCACTTTCAAATCATCTCTGAAATTGGCTATATGGGCATTATTATTTGGGTATCCCTCATCGTTGTAACCTATTGGAAACTATGGGCCGTACGAAAAAAAGCATTAAAGGAAAAAGTGTTCGATGACACGCAAAAGTATTATCTTGGCTTATCAAATGCTTTCCTTTGCGCCTTAACCACTTTCTGGCTAGGTGGTTCTTTTTACGAGCTGGCACATGCCGAAATAATATGGCTCATCTTTATTGTTGCCGTTATTGCTAAGCGTTTACAAGAAAATGAAGGCAACTCAGAAATAGAAATTGACACATTAGATAAAAACGAGAATTAAGCATGTTAATAGATGGAAAGTCACTCGAAAAAGGAAGTCGCCTAGAAAGTGATGTATGTATTTTAGGATGTGGCGTAGCAGGTACTGTCATTGCTAATGAGCTCAAAGGTAAATTTAACAACATCTGCGTGATAGAGTCAGGAAATGAAAACTTTGACCCAGAAGTGCAAGCATTATATGAACCAAGCTCACAACATAAGACCTTCTTTAACCCTCATTACTCTCGACTGAGAATGCTGGGTGGCTCCAGTAACCATTGGGAAAATAACACATCGCCCTTTGACGCTATAGACTTTGAAAAACGGGACTGGGTTAAGGATAGTGGCTGGCCGATCCAATACGCTGACATTTCACCTTATTACAAAAAAGCAGCAGAATATTGTGGTGCAGGCTCACAAGGTTATGCCCCTCAGACGTGGGAAAAGAACCTCGGTGAGCAAAGTATCACTCACGACAGCCAAACTATAGATACCGGCATATCAATTTTCTCCTCACCTCCTGTCCGCTTTTTCGCAAGTTATGGTGATGCACTCATTAATGATACTGCGCTCAAGGTGTATAAAAATTGTAATGTCGTCGATTTAGCGTTTGATGAAGCAAGCGAAGAGGTCAATGGCGTTCTCTTTGAAACCCAACCTGGAAACCGCTTTTATATCAGCGCCAAACTGGTCATTCTTTGCTTTGGCGGCATTGAAAACGCCAGAATGTTACTGCATTTCAATAAAAGCAAGAATAACCGCTTAGGCAATACCCACGACAATGTCGGCCGTTACTTTATGGATCATCCTGTTGTCGAAGCAGCACATTTTTTTCCGAATGACCAAAGTATTTACAAATTCTATCAAGACAGCCACGCAGATGGAAAAAACATCGTTGCTTATCTAAAATTAAATGATCAGGCTATTAGAAAGCACGGCTTAAATAATTTACGCCTGCCGCTCATACCTAAGGATAATTTTTATTTATCCGATGGGGTATCTTCATTTCACATTCTAAAGAATGCGGCGAGCGAAGGTGAAGCTCCTGATCATTTTGGTACCCATGTGGTGAATTTCATTAAAGATATCGACATGATTGCTGAAGGCATTTCTCGACAAAAGTTTAAAACTAAGTTATTCGATGATGCCGAAGAAATCGAAGGCTTCATGGTCTATATGATGATGGAGCAAACACCCCATAGAGATAACAGAATAAAATTAAGCGCCAATAAAGACCGCTTCGGTATTCCTAAAATAGAAATCGACTGGACACTAACCGACTCAGACAAAGAAAATCTATGGAAAGCTCTAGAAGTACTCGCACAAGACGTAGGTGAGCGCTCACTAGGTCGACTAAAGATATTAAAGGAAAGAGAACAAAGAATGTGGCGAGAAGGCATTGGATTTGGTCACCACCATATGGGCACCACCAAAATGGCTGCTAACGAGAAAGAAGGCGTTGTCGACAAGAACCAAAAAGTCTTCGGTACTAAAAACTTATATGTCGCTGGTTCATCAGTATTTCCAACTGGCGGACATGTTCCACCAACGCTTACTATTACTGCTACCAGCATTCGTTTAGCGCAACATATTGAAAAGGAACATATCTAATGCCGACTTTAAGCCGTAGAAAGCTACTAATAAGTGCCGCACTTCCTGCCATTACTGTTCCAATTACTAGCCTCGCCTCGGCAGTCAGCACTTCTCAAAACAAAGAATTGAACCCCACGTCTAGAAACGAGGAGTTTGCACAAGTCTATCAAAGCTGGGTCAAACAAGACCTGGGTGAACCCAAACAGTATTTGGAAACACGCTTATCATTAAGTGGCGAAAAAAACCTAGATGCGACCTTAATCCAAAAACTCTCAAAAGAAGACTTTAAAAACGGCCTGATAATTGATATTCATGGTTTAAAATTGAGCAAATTCGAAGCAGCATATATTGCAAATATGGGTGCCGTATAAAATGCGCAAAATAAACATTCTCCAATTTATTTGCCCTACTGGTTTTTATGGCGCTGAACGTTGGGTACTTGCACTTGCCAACAACCTTAACCAGACTGAAGTGCGTTGCGACCTTGCTGTGACTGAAGAGTCCGACAGTCAGCAAAACCTTGAAATCTTAAATCATTACCCTAACATCGAAGGTCAAACCTTTAAGATACAATTGGAAAGCCGCTTTGACTTAAAAAGCATTACTCAACTCAGCAAGATCATTCGAGAAAGAAATATCGACATCATCCATACGCATGGCTACAAGTCTGATATTTTAGGATTAATTGCAGCCAAAAAATGCGGCATTAAAAGCGTGAGTACACCGCATGGTTTTGGTGAACCGGCGTCATTTAAGCATAAGCTATTCGTAAAAGCGGGCGCGTTCAGTCTTAAATTTTTTAGCCGTGTCATTCCACTCTCACAAGCTTTATATGATGACTGTATTCGCTTTGGCGTGCCTAAACAAAAACTGAACTACATTCAAAATGGCGTTGACCTGAAAGAAGTAGAAGAATACCGCTTAACCAAACCGACTAAAGATCCAGACTCTACGACCCCTAAAATTATTGGATTTATCGGTCAAATGGTACCTCGAAAGAAAGTGTCTGATATTTTACAAATATTCGAGGCTTTGTGTGAGCGACATGACAACTTAGGGCTAGAGTTATTAGGCGACGGATCATCCAGAGAAGAGCTAGAGTCCGAAGCTAACAATTTAAAGCATAAAGATAAAATCGACTTTCTAGGGTTTCGAAATGATCGTATGGAAAAGCTAAGTAATTTTGACCTATTTGTCATGACATCTTCATCTGAAGGCATACCGCGTTGCTTAATGGAAGCTATGGCAATGGAGATACCCGTATCTGCCTATAATATTCCGGGCATTGATCAACTTCTAAATCATGAAGAAACAGGCCTGTTAGCCGATTTAGACGACATCGCAACTTTAACAAAGTACTGGGAAAAACTCTTGTTTGATCCCGTATACGCCAACACCTTAGCTAGCAATGCCCGATCCTTTGTTCATGAGCGCTTTTCAGCAGCACGCATGGCAAAAGAATATACTGTGGTATTTCAAGACCTCATCAACAATACAAACAAGTTTAAATAGCCCGGAGCCCAAATAACACCATGTGCGGAATAGCAGGATTTGTTCAATATAATCAGAAAATAGGTAATATAGACACTTTGCTTGAGATGGGCGATGTCATTGCTCATCGAGGACCTGATGCCCATGGTGAATTCCTTGACGACCAAGTAGGCCTTTGTCATCGCAGACTAAGTATCATCGACCTATCTGAAGCAGGTAATCAGCCTATATTCTCAGAAGATAACAACTTGGTGCTGGTATTCAATGGTGAGATATACAACTTCCTTGAGTTGAGAAAAGAAGCCGAAGCAAAAGGTTATCGTTTTAAAACTCATACCGATTCTGAAGTGATTCTCGCGCTTTACCAACTTGAAGGTGAACGTTGTGTCAATAAACTCAATGGCATGTTCGCCTTTGCTATTTGGGATAAGCGTGAACGCACACTATTCATGGCGAGAGATCGTCTCGGGAAAAAGCCACTTTATTTCTTTAATGACGGACGTAACTTTGTATTTGGTTCTGAGATCAAGTCCCTATTAAAAGTACCCTGTGTGACAAAAGAAGTTCGGCATGATGCGGTTTATGATTTCTTTGCTTATCAATACATTCCCGACCCTAAGACCATTTTTAAAAATATTTTCAAAGTTAAACCCGGACACTTTCTCACCGTCTCTGAAAAAGAAATCAAAGAGCGTGAATATTGGGATGTTTCATTTGCGAAGCAAAGCACAAAGTCGGAACCTGAAATAAGAGACGAACTACTTCACTTACTGGATGAAAGCACCAAGCAACGAATGATCAGTGACGTACCCTTAGGCGCGTTCTTAAGTGGCGGCATTGACTCTAGTGGCATTGTTGCCTTAATGGCCAATGCGAGTGATAAACCCGTTACAACCTGTTCAATCGGCTTTGACTCTAAGAAGTATGATGAGACAAAGTTTGCTCAACTAGTCGCTGATCAATATAAAACCGATCATCATGAGTTTACTGTGACTAAAAATGTTGAAGATAATCTACGTCACATCGCTTCATTTTTTGATGAACCGTTCGCAGATGCCTCCTTTATTCCAACATACTTTGTTTCACAATTAGCCCGAAAAAAAGTCACGGTCGCTTTAGCTGGCGATGGTGGGGATGAATGTTTTGCAGGTTACCAAAAATATGGCGTGGATGCCTTCGAAAACCGCTTAAGAAACTCGGTTCCTAGCGTTCTGAGAAAAACCCTAATGCCGCTATTAGCCAGAATACTTTCGAAGAGCCGAAATACCTTATTCAAAAAAGGCTATACCCTGATGAATACCTTGTCGATGGACCCAGACTATGGATTTTATCTTTCAAACTCTTTTTGTAATGACTTAACCTGGAACCAACTGGTTTCTCCCGAACTTTCTCGCGAGCTGGGCGGTTATCACCCTTCAGAGATTACACGTGAGTTCTACAACAAAAGTGACGCGCAAGACCATTTATCAAAAATTCTGTATACCGATATTAAAACCTATATGACTGGCGATATTTTGGTCAAAGTCGACCGAATGAGCATGGCAAACTCACTAGAAGTAAGAGCACCAATTTTAGATTATCGGGTGGTAGAGTACGCTGCAACTATTCCATCAAGACTAAAATTTAACAAAGGTGAAAAGAAACATATCTTAAAAGAAGCGTTTAAGCCTCTATTAAGTGATGACACCTTATATCGCAAGAAAATGGGATTTTCGGCCCCTGTCGCGAATTGGTTACGATTTGATATCAAAGAGATGGCCCAGACTGCGTTATTTGCCAAAGAGAGTGGCATATCTCAATTTCTCAATATGAATTCACTAAAGAGTTTATGGCAACAACATCAAAATGGTGATCGAGACTATAGCAACGAACTATGGAGCGCGCTGATGTTTGAGCTGTGGTGGCAGCACTACATGGAATAGGTAGTGCCTAAACGAAAAGTTATGTCTACTGCGGTTTCCCCAACCTCGCTACGACCCACTTTCCGTCAGGCACTATGTATCAAAAATTAACACTACAATCAAAAATCTGTCAGCCAGCGCTTTCAGGTCAGCGTTTCTATCACCGCGAAAAACTCTTTAGACCTGACTTTTTCGGCTGCTAAGAAAGTCTTCTTGGCAGTACTAATATCTTGATTTAATTGTTCCTCACCCTCTAAGGCCGTTTTTATCGCAGCAGCAATCGCCTCAGCATTGTTCTGGGTGTATATAAAGCCCATAGTAAACACTTCTCTGTTCACTTTGGTATCCGATAAAATACACGGCTTCTCAGCTGAAATCGACTCATATGCACCACAAACAAGACAATTTTCTCTCGTCGTCAAATCAACAACTACCTTCGAAGTAGTCAACAGTTCCAAATACCGTTCTTCGCTCACGAACCCGGTTAAATTAATGTTCTTGGGTAGTTGATCAAGCTCATGTTCAGCAAATATTTTTTTATAATTCCCGGTCACTGCAATGGTGACTTCGGGGAGCGACTCAGCTGCTTTAATCACTTCATGATAAGGCTCGTCTTCAGCCCAAGTACAAACAAATAACACATCAAAATCTTGCTTATCATTACTTTCTGGAAATTCTTCAAGCTCAGGTAGCGGATCAACCATTGAAAAAGCCTTAGCCCCCCAACTCTCGACCTCTTTCACCAAGTGCTCATTTGACACAATGGTCATTGTCGCTCGGTGCGCAATAAACTTAACAATGGCTGACAAAACCTTGCTCTTGCCTTCCGCTGGATAAACACCCGCATTATGGGCATCAACCACGACTTTCACTCCAAAAATTCGACCCAATATCACCCCAATAAAAGCCAGCACAATAGAGGGGTTCTGAACGAATATGGTGTCGTACTGCTTAGACTTGAATATCTTCCAGGTTTGGCTTGATAAGGTTAAGTAACGTTTGAACCTTGAACTTTCAGACAGCAACTCATGATATTGTGCATCCATCAACTTCGCCATAGAACGATTTCTAGGTTGTACTTCCCATGTTATCCAGGCTTTTGTTCTACTCATATTCGTCAGTTCTTCCTTTATTTATCATTAAAATACAACCACTGCAGCATACCCTAACAGCTATCTAGCCGCCTCGTGTTTTGAGCCATTTCCTTTCACCAGCAGGGGAAAAGTGCCTCACCCCTTTAAATACTTTCAATACTATGAGCGAGATCACTTTCAGAATAGTCATTTTAGGCGCAAAGCCAAAGTTGGATACGGGCTCTTGATTCTGTTGATCCTGTTGGACATCCTTCATTAGGTGAACGCCATAATTTTGCATCAATAGAATTTGTACCCTTGAGAAGTGAAGTTCTTTACTACCCGTCAACTTATCGACGATATAATCATAAAACTCTTCCGCACGTGCAATATATTGTTTACGTTCAGGTTCAACTACTGCCAGATAGTTTGCAGCGTGGACCAGCAAATTGGCCTTTCGAATTTCTTGCGCCACCCAAGTGTCATTTGGAAATTCAAGTTCAGCCTCACCTTCCATATACGGCATTTCATTATCTTTCATCCAGGCAACATAATGCATCAAAGACTGTTTAGCAAAACCATATGCAGAATCTATTTCGTTTACTTGCTCTTTAATGAATAAATATTTTGCTATCGCTTGCAGCAATACCGTATACGACCAAGTATTTTCTATATCCTTTAAATCTCGTTTTTCAATGTCATCCAATGGATGAAGTGTTTGCCGGATAATACCTTCAACACGATCTAATTTTGACCGGTCGTCATTTATGATAAACGCATCCAACAAAGTATTAATAAAATTCCCTGTCCCTCTCGTAAGGGGATAACGATATGCAGATGCTTCGCCCCCTTTCAGTAACGCTATTAACTTTTTAAGTTCTACATTTTTGATTGATAGCACTTGCGCAAGCAGGCCATCGGCGCCGTCATGAACATTAATCATCCAGTCGGCCAGTTTAATAACCGCCTCTTTAGATGTTTCATTACCCGTCATAAAATAGTGATACATCAAACCCATTGAATAGCAATGCTCTGCGCCTGGCCCGCCGCCCGTCTGACCAGGTGTTGAACTAGTTGCGTTATGCTTTGAGAAAGTACGATGCGTGCAAGTATGCGCATCAAGATAGTGATCGGTATGCCAGAATAAACCGCCATTATATTCCACTTTATCCAGCTCAGTATGGTAAATATCAATATCACAAACATGTCTGGCCAGGTCATTCATCAACTCAAACCAGCGAGTATCCCCCTTCTGAATAAACTGGAGTGTAAAACCCAAGATCGGATCGTATTGATTATTGTAATGCGTTGCATAAAGCGGTTCGTTGGGTTTCTGATACAGTGTTTCATGATCAGCAAACACTTCACCAAAGTTGCGCCAGCCAAATTCATCGGCAAGTTCACGTTTTTGAAAAAAGTTACTCTCGCCGTGCAAACCCGACTTTAATAACTCATCAAGCGGCAGGTCGGATGTTCCTGCTCTCATAAAAGGAATAACACCACACGCTTCATACCATTTGTTAGTCAACGTTGGCACTAAAGGCTTATATGCCCAATTTAAAGACTCTTGCCCCCCCTTAAAATCAAAATAAATCGAATGAGTCTTGCGCTCGCCTCCCTGCAATTCATACAAGGCGTCTTTTATTTGTTCCGGAAAAATAGACAGCGTCACTTTGGACTGATCTACGGACATTGCTTTTGGAAAATTTTGCCAAAAGTCAGTCATATGTACCGTCACACCTGACTCATGGTTACCTAAATGCATAAAAGGTGATGCTCGTAAACCTTCAATTAGATCATGGGACTTACTTCTGCAGAGATAGCCCCGTGACAAGGAAGGCAGATTACCCTGACTATCTTGATGTGTCGCACTTTCCCAATTATCACCACCGCTTGAGCCCTGATAAACGGAAAAGTTTCCCGTTGAATCGGTTTTCCACTCGGTCTCAATGATATCCTTCCACGAAAGTTCTTCCGCGTTTTCGACAGACAATTGAGCACTTAAGCTTTTAAACAACAATGAACGTTCATCACCTAAATCCCAGCAGCCACCTTGATGCTTAGCCGCCGCTGAATTCCAAATAGTAAAATCCCATTTCACCACCGAGCTTTCTTGGTAAAAAGTCAACTTAGAAATAAATGAAAAGCCCGAATGCTGCGACGAGTTTCCAAATTCACCCTGCTGTTTAACGCTTACAAAAAGTGATGACTGTTTTTGATCAATCGTTGTATCTGTAATATTAGCTGTATGCTGCTTCCCGTTATCATCTTCTAATGACATAAGGGAGCCGGAAACGACCGGCGATTCACTTCCCTTCCCTACATTTAATACCGTCACAAAAGGAGCGAGTATTTGAGTGGATAGGTGAAATTCGGCAAGCCCTGTATTGACGATAAGTTTGTCAGTAAGTTCTTCCACTATTACTGATTTTGGAATTGAACTTGATAGCGTTTCCGCCTTCGTAAGTGTCAGTAGCTTTTGCTCTCGTGGAGCTAGGCTGGTACGAAAAGTTAACAAGCCCCATTGAACAGAACCATCAGACCAAGATGAGGTAATACCAAAGCTTGCATCGATTGATTCCTTCGAATCATTATTTTGTAGCGAAATATGCTCTGTATCGAGTAAGCAACCAACTGGAAATGGAACACCCACAGTGAACACTTCATTCGTACGAACAAAGTCGTTTTCATTTTTCAAACAAACAGGTATTTCAAGCATGGTTTATATTTAATCACTAGAATTCAAAGGCAGCGTAAGAGCTGAATGGTCAATTACATTAATTGCACGCTAATCTTCCATAAAACCTTTAAGCCTGTCAAAGACTTAATCGATGAAATACGCTTCGTCAAAAAGTAATCACACCATCGATTAGAATAGCACTCAAGCGCGCACTCTTTTACAGACTGCTTTATTTTACTATCGGCACTAGCGATCAAGCCCAAGTCAGCTTTTAGTCCACAGTAAAATAAGTTATATTCCTCACCGAATTTATTTGATCAACTTCCAAGCGCTATAAGGCCTTTTGGGGAATGCCAGTTATACTTCACTGAGCATTCAACTCTTCTAAACTGTTCTCAATAGATATGGATATTAGACCAATTTTATTGCATCAACATAATCGGCATTTCAATGACTAAAACAAACATCCTACATGTCACCTTTGACATGGCCATCGCGGGAACTGAGCAAGTTATCCGTCAACTTGTTGAAAATACGGATAATACACAGTTTAACACCGCAATTTTTTGTATTGATGGACAGATTAAAGACTTAGGCCAAGAACTAATCGGTAAGGGATATAAAATAGACGCGGCAGCCAAGCGTCAAAGTGGCTTGGATTTATCCCTAATTAGCTCTCTACGTGATTATATAAACGAAAACAACATCGATGTCCTACATTGCCACCAGTACACGCCGTATATCTATGGGCTGTTTGCGTCTTTTAATACTCAAGCTAAGGTGCTCTTTACAGAACATGGGCGGTTTTTTCCTGACAGTTATAAATGGAAGCGTTATTTATTAAACCCTTTTTTAAGTCTCTTTACGCCCAACATTACAGCCATATCAAAAGCAACAGCCATTGCATTAGCCAAGTTTGAAAACTTCCCTAGCCGCAAAATAGAGGTGGTATATAACGGCGTTAAGTTCTCACGCTCATCAACACCTCAAAATGAAGACTTAAAGGCTGAACTAGGGATTGAAACAAACGCCAATATAGTCGGCACAATTGCCAGATTGGACCCGATCAAAAATCAAATAATGATGATTACTGCGTTTTCGGCAGTATTATCAAAACACCCAAACTCCTACCTGGTGATCGTAGGGGATGGGCCTGACAGGCAAAATTTAGAGCAGTTAACCGCTGACCTAAAAATCCAGGACAAGGTAATTTTCACTGGATTTAAAGTTAATCCGCAACGCTATTTTGAAATTATCGACTTTTTCTTACTTTCGTCGCTTAGTGAAGGTACCTCAATGACGCTGCTAGAAGCTATGGCTGTCGAAAAACCCTCTGTTGTCACCAATGTCGGTGGCAACCCCGAAATTGTGCAAGATGGTATTACCGGATTGGTAACAGAAAGCCAAAATACTGAACAGTTTGCGAATGCGATTGAGCAACTAATGTCAGACAAAACGCTTTCTGAAAAAATGGGCCAAGCCGCACATAAAAGATATTCAGAGCTTTTCTCGGAAGAGAAAATGGTCAACAAATATCAAATAATTTATGAAAAATTAACGAGGAATAAATAGTGAGTTCAAAGAGAAGTTCAGGTAAAAAAATTGCCAATGCTTTACTCTCAAATAATGCAGCCGTTCTGATCAGAGTCATTGTTGCCTTTTTTCTTTCCCCTTTTCTTGTCCATTCTTTAGGGGATACCAAGTATGGTATCTGGACTATCATGGCGGCGCTTAGCGGTTATATGTGCTTACTGGATTTAGGCATAGTATCCGCCCTGACTCGCTTCTCATCAAAACACTACCAAACCCATAATACTGAGAAGTTGAATGAGGTTGTCAGTACCTGCTTATTTATTTTTCTGGCAATCACCTCTATTTTGCTAATCTCGAGTCCTTTTATTGCTCAAGGCGTTGTCTCATTTCTGGACTTCGAACCAGGGCTCAGTGATGTTATCTACTTAGTTGTCATTATTATCTCTTTTGATATTTCCTTGTTTGTCATTTCAGGGGTATTCAGAGGCACCTTCGCCGGCTTCCTTCGACATGACATATTGAGCATTACCGGTATTACCTCAGCGCTTTACAAAGCGCTAATGTTTTATATCTTCCTAAGCCAAGGCTATGGTTTAGTTGCCATGGGCTTGATTGCCGTTTCTGCCAACGTCCTTGCGATGACGATTTACTATATTATTCTAAAACGAAAGTTCACCTTCATTGAGATTAAACTAAAATACGTTAGCAAAGGCAGTATCAGTAAGATATTCGCCTTCAGCAAATATACTTTTATTAGCATGCTCGCAAATCAAATCATTTTTTATAGCGATTCATTTGTCATTGGCTACTTTCTAAGTGCTGCAGCCGTGACACACTACACTATTCCCTGGAGCTTGATGGAATACGTGAAAAGCTTTTGCTTGGCCATTAGTGGGACCTACATAGCGGTATTTAGTGAACATGAAGCTTTGGGAGACAAAGAACGCCTTTATAGCTCTTACATAACCGCAACGAAGTTTATGCTTGGGTTTTCAAATTTATTATGCATCGGCATGATGGTATTTGGCGGGGCGTTCATTTCTGTTTGGATGGGTCCAAAGTATGGTGAAATAGGCCAGCCCATTATTATTATTTTCGCAGTGATACAGCTTGTTATGTCACCACAATTAATTAGCTTATCAATGCTTCAAGGTTTACATAAGCACAAACTATATTCTTACTTGAGTTTTGGCGTTTCGGTTATCAACCTTATTCTCAGTATCTACCTAGTTCAGGAACATGGCTTAGTGGGTGTGGCTATTGGCGCAGCAATACCGCAAATTATCTTTTACATATTCTTTGTACCTAAATTTACCACCAAGATGATGGGGCGTACTTTATGGCCTTACCTCAAAGAGACGTATTTGAAACTCGCCATCCCTTCGGTAGCGCTGTTCTTTAGCCTTAAGTTCTTCTTAGACAACTACTATCCTGACGGCTACCTAGTATTAATATCGCAAGCCTTAGCCTGCGCTGTTTTGTACCTTGTACTTATTTACATTTTTTCGTTAACTAAAGATGAAAAACAAAGCGCAAGAGCGGTACTCGGCAAGGTCATCCCAGGTATTTCCTAATTATCTTGATGATAACTAGCCTTTATAATAAAGGGATCTGAGGGTACTGAAGTTTAATACCCTTGGACACCCTATAAGGCTTAAAGGGTTGAGACCTAAAAAGACACCCTATTTTGATCCTGATAAACGCTCAATACTCCTTTATTGATAAAGGCCTAGATTTCACGACCATCATTTTGAGCTTAATTGGTAAGCGCCTAACTGAGCACAACCTATCTTAATATTTTATTTCTCATACACTGCTTATTTTATCTAAGGAGGGTGTA
>ENA-OSET01000915-OSET01000915.1-sediment-metagenome-genome-assembly--contig:-NODE-915-length-31961-cov-4.088791_pt1 | contig 31961 bp, 26 predicted proteins | sample MGYA00237882_ERZ534229 | MGnify/ENA primary metagenome ERZ534229 (study PRJEB26408, sample SAMN06266212) | sediment metagenome | isolation source: Hudson Canyon methane seep mesocosm | place: USA:Hudson... | reverse complement strand
TGACGCTATTGATAAACTCATAAAACAGCATACCCAATCACAAACGGTGTCTTTTCTTCATAAACTTGAAAATAATCTACTTCTTATTTTGCTCTCAACATTGGCAACGGCATTTATGTCTTGGGGCGTGATTGTTTATGGTATTCCTGCATCTGCAAAATTTATAGCTTTTCAGTTACCTGATTTTGCGACAGAACAAATGGGGAGTGGTTTAACACTATTGGATGAAGTTTTGTTTGAACCTTCCGAGCTCGCTGAAGAGCGTCGCCAGGAAATACGTGAACTAGTTTTACCTTATCTCGAAGAAAATCAGGCGCTTAATCCTACATTACATTTTCGGTCTGGAATGCCTGCTAACGCCTTTGCCTTACCAGGAGGAGAGATTATTTTAACGGATGATTTTGTCAACCTCACTGAAAATAACGAAGAGTTACTCGCGGTACTTTTTCACGAACTGGGTCATTTACAGTACAAACATATGACGCGTCGCGCACTTCAAGGTTCGATGATTACCATACTAGTGATTTTAGTGACTGGCGACCTTGATACTTTCGACATGGTAACAGGCTTACCGACTTTATTATTAGATTTATCGTATTCTAGGGATTTTGAACTGGAGTCAGATTCTTATGCACTAGAGCAAATGCATCGCTTTAATATACCTGTCGATAATTTTGCGGTTATTATGCAAAGGTTAAATGATGCATATCATGAAGCTGAGCATGGTGAAGATATTTCAAGCAGTGCAGAAGGAGGCTCACCTGAACAAGAAAATTATATTACCAACTTCTTTTCTACACACCCCGCTACCCAGGACCGTGTTAAATTAGTTGAAGAGTTCAAAAAAACACATCAAAACATATTAAGTGAAAGTAACTAATGACTTTGGCGGCAGCGATAACTCTTTCCGCCATTGGCTTTGATACTTTTAGGTATATTCGTCGCAAGTATTCGCCTGAAATATAAAAACTTAGAAGTAGTACTTCAGCCCTGTTAATATATTAATGCCATCACCATTAGGAACAAGTTGATCATCTGTCAAATCAACTATATCGGTCGCGATGAGGTGCTCATCAAATATGTTTCTGATACTAAAAAATAATTCCATCGGGCCATGTTGGTAGCCGTAATCTAAGTTTAGTTGATATGTAGTCGGTGCTTTATTATGTTGCCCTATTGCGCGCAAAGAAAGGCCTGTAGTTTGTTGTTGTGTGACTTTATGTGATAAGCCAAATGAGCTTGTGACCCTAGGAGCAAAGCGTGCGATATTATCATCTGTTTCTACGGTGTCCCCTTGATGGATATAACTTAAGTTGGCGAAAAATAAGTAATTGAATGTTGCCCGTTGAAAATCTAACTCAACACCACAGCGCTTAAATTTGTTCGAATTGAAGAAGCTAATCAAACCGTCTTGAAAACTTCGTTGGATGAAATCTTCAGCCTCTAAATAATAGGCATTTGCTACAAAGAGATTGTTGTCTGCTTCATAAGAATAGGCTAAGTCGAGCGTTCTTACTGTTTCTGCTTTTAGGGCGGGGTTTCCAGCTAGAAGACCGGGAGCATTTATGAAAGTTTGGGTAAAGTTAGGTGCGTTAAAACCAACAGAGTAGAGTAACTTGAGCGACTGGCTTTGATCTATATTATAGACAGAGGACAGTCTAGGGGTAACTTTCTCCCCACTTTGGCTATTATTGGTATAGCGACCACCAAAAAGAAAGCGCCACTTTCCAAGCGTATAATCTGCCTGACCGTATAGCGAACGTTCAATCGTATGTTGAGAGTTGATCAGTTTATTTATATTTTCGTCAGTTGCTACACTATAGACAAAATAGTCTTCAATTTTTCGGCGTTCGAATTCAAAACCACCAAAAAATGATAAAGATTCGGAGGCGCGATGCAGCATCGTACCACCGCTTCGCCATCGGTAGTTATCGTCGCCGCCATCATCAAAACGGAAGCCACCATTAACACCGACTGCTAGAAGGTTATCTGATTCAAACTCTAATGAAAACCGATTGAAATCAGAAAATAGTTTAAATTCAGTGCTTCTGACAGACCAAGTGTTGTCTGCATGAAGTAGGTACCCTGTATGCTGTAAATCTGTACCTATTACCAAAGATGAATCTTCTTTCTGCTCATCCACTAGTGTTTTAAACGCCTGCCCGAAAAAATTAAAACTTCCATTGTGGTATTTGGCGAGTACAGATTTCATCTGTTCAGATTTAGTTGCTGAGCCATCATTACTAATACCTGCTGGAAAGAAACCTGGCTGGGAAACGTCTTTAAATTCACCCTGATAACCCTTATCACTTTGTGCTTCGAGTGCAATGGAGAAAAATGAGTCATCTGAAATTTGATGCTGAAGATAACTACTACCGTTGGCTCGATTATTAGACCCAACTGACACTGCAACCACACTATTTTCTGTTTGTTTGGTAACAACGTTAATCACGCCGGCAGAAGCATTGGTGCCATAAATAACCGCACCCGGACCACGTATGACTTCGATATGGCTAATCGCTTCAATCGGAATACCAAGGAGAGGGATTTCAGAGTGAGAAGGCATCCAATAGGGCACGCCATTAAGCAAAAACAGCACCTTCTGATTAAAGGCTTCAACCAGACCCCTGATCATCACTGAAGTACCGCCAGTTCGGCTATCTTGCAAGACAAAACCGGGGATGAATGAAAGTATATCCTTCAGAGTTCGCAGACCCATCCCTGACATGTCATCGACATTATATCTTGATACAACAGCAGGCGTTTCAATAATTCGTTCAGTTGAAGGGGATGCAACACTTATCGTTACTTGCAGGATTTCCTCAAGCGTCATATTTAAAAGGTCAGGAAGCTCTTTAGCGGACAAATTAAGAGACAGAGAAAATAACAAAGTGGCAAAGTATAAAACTTTAGAATTATGCTTAGTATTATAAACCATTGTATATCATCTTTATGGCCAGCTAACTTTACTAGTGTAACAACTAATGACGCAAAGGTATCAACTTATTTCTGTTCTTGTAATAGTCTGGCCAGCTAATTTTGCTGCTCATATGTACCAAAAAGTCATAAATAATGGAATTAATCTAATAGGTGGTCTTTGATAGCAGGAAGTCATACTTCGTACTAACGATTTAGTGACAAGCATCTCATATTTAAAAGTACACCTGTGCGCTAGTTATCGTTTTTTCGTGTTGGCTCTAAACGTAGAAGCGTGGTATTTACAAATTCTTTAGAGTCTATTTCATATCAAAAGACTCGATATATATAGACTAAGTGCCAATAAAAAGGGCGTTTATATACCTGTATTCAAAATAAGAATTTATTATTTATGCGTATAAGTGTACTTTTTATTATAGTTATATTTACTTTTTTGATAGTAAAAAACTTACTGTAATAGTGCTAACGGAGAAGCTCCTATGCAGAAAAATAATAAACTTACGACACGTTTCTACTCGATAAAGCGTATTTCTGTACCTAGGTTACTTGAAATGCATAAGTTGTTTATTCAGTACTACAACAATGCTGATCTTCAAACATTTACCACCGACATGGCTGAAAAGACGGGTGTCTTTATACTTGAAGAAAAAACTTCAAAACGGATTGTTGGTTTTTCAACTTGGACAGAAATGGAGGTGGAAGAAGGTAACCAGAAAGCCTTAGGTATCTTTAGCGGTGATACGGTCGTTGATAAATCATATTGGGGAAACAAAGACCTGCATAAGAGCTTTGCCAAGAAATTGTTTACCACAAAACTGATGAACCCAAATCGCTCTGTTTTTTGGTTACTGATTTCTAAAGGATACAAAACATACTTATTACTTACGAATAACTTTCATCAATTTTACCCCTGCCACAAAGTCCACAATGAAAAACTTGAATCTATTGTAGATGAGTATTGTACTCAGCTTTATCCTTTGGCTTATTGCCAACAGAGCCGACTTCTAAATTTTGGAGATGAATACCAGAATCTTAGAGACGGGGTAGCGGGTATTACCCCTGAAATGAAAGAGAGAAATCAAGATATTCGACATTTTGAAAAGTTAAACCCTACATGGGAAAAAGGAACGGAGTTACCGTGTGCGGGTGAAGTGACTATCAGCATGCTATTAGATTTTATGTCGCGCAATATGGTGCCATTTAAAAAGAAAAAAAGCAGACAAAGGATGGTGGCACTAACATGAAGCCTAACTCTAGATTTAACTTGAGGGCTAGAATAGGCAAGCTTTGTCATGTCGCTTCTTATAAGTTATCCCAACGTGGGGCTAAGATATTTGAAGATTCGAGTAAGCAAGTAGAAGAAACTCAGAGGGCGATTTTACAAAATTTACTTCACAGTATTGAGGGGAGTGAAAATGCTTATAGGTTTGATTTAGAGAAGGGTAATGATCTTGTTGATTTCCAGAAAAAGGTGCCAGTAACCGACTATGAAGACTGGCATACTCTGATAGAAAAGCAGCAGGATGGAGAAGAAAACATCCTTACCAAGACTGTATGTGAACGTTACCAGCCAACAAGTGGTTCAACTTCTAAGATAAAATGGATACCTTATAATCGAGATTTTCTCGATCAGTTAGATCATGCAATTAGCCCATGGATGTCTGATTTATACCAACAATATCCAGAGATAAAAGAAGGAAGACACTATTGGTCACTTTCTTGGGTACCAAGCGATTTAAGAAATAAACTTACCGCTAGTATTAATGATGACCTGCAATTATTACCGTGGTGGAAAGCGCTGTTTATGGCTCAAATCATGGCTGTGCCAGAGGCTGTCTCTTTAGCAAAAACATCAGAAGAATCCTCTTTTGCAACGGCATGTTATCTTCTTGCTTGTCGGGATTTGACCTTTATTTCGGTATGGAGTCCTACCTTCGCACTTAGCCTTTTAGAAATGATAAAACAGAATAGGTATTTAATTCAAAAGGTTTTAGAAAATGGCGATTGGTTAGAGTCGCAAGTAGGTTTATCGCATTTAAAAGCACCTAAAAGTCAAGAAGCTAGCCAGATATTGAAACAATGGGATGGCAAAATCAACGCTGAATTTACAAAAAAAATATGGCCAAAAATGGTGTTAATCAGTGCTTGGGATACATCTTCTTCAGAAATATGGGCTAGAAAGTTGGCAGGGTTATTTCCGCATAGCAAATTTCAAGGCAAAGGGCTTTGGGCAACTGAAGGAGTCGTTAGTATTCCTTATCAATCTCATTACCCGCTTGCTATTACCAGTCATTTTTATGAGTTTGAAGACCTGGATAATAAACAAATTTATACAAGTTGGCAGCTTAAAGTTGGACAGAATGTACGCCCCATTATTAGCGGTGCAAATGGTCTTCTGCGCTACGGAATGAAAGACCAACTAAAAGTAACCGGATTTATAAATCAATGCCCATGTTTAGCGTTTATTGGTCGATTAAACGGTGTTGATATGGTTGGCGAGAAGATTTCGACTGAAATTGCAGTCAATATTATTAATCAAATGTCGAGCAATGGTGATATTTCGGCGATAAGTTTATTCGGCTTACCTTCGAGCAATATCAACTGTTTACCGGGTTATGCTTTGCTCTGTCATGATGAAAACAACCTATCTCAAACTCAAAAGGCAGTTCATCAGGCAGAGTTGAGTTTTAAATTAGAGTCTGCCCTTTGCGAAAGTTTTCATTACAAATTAGCACGTGAATTGGGACAACTTGATCAGGCACAGGTTCTTATAATGGATAACGCGATGGAGATTTATACTTCGCATAAATCAGCTAGTGGAATGGTCGAAGGCAATATCAAAATTGAACCTTTAGTGCTGTGGCAAAATGACAATTTACCAACGAGTATTAAAGCTAGTCATCGTGACGCATTATTAGAGTGGTTTTAGTTAATGCGTCAGCGTTATGAAATCAGACCAGCATTGCCGAATGACTCCTCAGGCTTAGTGAAACTTATAGACCAGACACCACAAGAAGGTCAAGTTCAACTTAATTTTGAACGTAATCCTGATTTTTTTCATGCAACTGAAGTGACGACAACTGAGCCTGATGTATGGGTTATGATTGATCATAACGATAACATTTTAATGGCTTCATTTAGCATTGGTAAGCGAGAAGTGTTTGTCGATGGACAAAAAAGGATGACGCGCTACGGTAATGATTTGCGTATTCATCAAGACTATCGAGGTGGTCGTACGCTTATTCGGATAGCTAAAAAATACCGTGAACTGTTGCAGGAGGAGTGGATGCAAACAGTGATTCTCGATGACAACAAAGCGTCGATCAACACTGTAGGAAGTGGTCGTATATCGCTACCAACATATTATAAAGCAGGTCAATTTTTGACTCACATGGTAGATATAAAAAAGAAACAATTTAAAGAGGTTACGCGCTTAGTCAGAAAAGCAGATAAGGTCGATATAGCAGAGATGCAGGCATTTTATGATTTAAACGCGCCGCTTAAGGAATTTTCTCCTTGCTATGATTTTTCAAAAATTGGTACCAACTCACCTTATTATCGTGGAATTAACATAGAGGATTATTATCTTGCCTATGAAGGTGGTTGCCTCATCGGCATGTGTGGCGTCTGGGATCAAAAACCATTTAAACAAACACGTTTTGTGTCTTATCAAGGCAAGATGAAAGCACTAAGGCATTTGAATAATGTTAAAAGTAAACTTTTTGGTGGGCTTTCGTTACCTAGTCCGGGTAACTGCGCTAACTACCTAAGTATGCACTCAATTTTATGTGATGATAATAATGTGTCAATTTTTAGGGACTTACTGAATACCGTCTTAAAAAGCTACCAAGGAGGTCAATATGAGGCTTTGATTTTTGGTTTCGATAAGCGAGACCCTCTTCACCAAGCGAGTAGAGGGCTGAAAGCTTATCAGCTGTTGAGCAATCATTACCTAGTTAGTTATCACTGTAATCCAGCTGATGCATTGGATAGAGATCGTCTTTTTTACTTAGAGCCAACACGCCTTTAAATTACTTAAATAAACACAAATAATTATGCTTTTACTCAAAAAAATTCGATCCCTACTTCTAGTGCTACTTACCGCTACCGTCTGTATTGCATCGATATATTTAAATGCACCGAAACCAGAGCAAAATAAAATGTTGGTGACCCCCCCTAAAATACCTTACTCGTCTGTAGGCGTTACTGATTTAGCGATTCCAATATTTAGTCGGGGTAAAGTTTCTGCGTCTGAGGTCCGAGAGGTCACCAATGAAGTTCCTGGCTTGGTGCAATACGTGAGTCCTGATTTACATACAGGTTCTAATGTGAAAAAAAATGACATATTGATACAGCTAGATGAACAAGCCTTTGTATTGGATATGGCACAAAAACAAGCTGAGCTGGATCTTGCAAAATTAGAGTTAATGAAGGTGGAGGCTAAAGCAGTTGTTGCTCAAAAAGGTTTGAACAAAAATGCCTCTGAATATGGGCGGCATATTCCACAGGTTCGTTACGCTACAAGCCAAGTCTTTGCGGCTGAAACTGCTCTTGCGTATGCAAAAAATAGACTAAATAAAACGATTGTTCGTGCTCCCATTAATGGCAAAGTAATTAAACTAAATGTCACCGAAGGTGAGTTTATTAATGCTACTTCTAGCATTGCGACTATTTATGGTACGCAAAAACTTGAAGTCAGGTTACCGTTAAATGATCAACAGCTTGAAATTTTAGGCTTGGATCATGTGCCTGAATCTCACACAAATAGTGATGTAGTTCAACCAAAAGTAACGCTTACAAGCTATCAAGATAAACGCTATAAATGGTACGGGCATGTGGTCCGCACAGAAGGTGAAAGGGATGCAAATCAATTACTCTACGTCATAGCTCAGGTAGCTAACAACAGTGACAGTAACCCTGGCAGAAAACCTTTGTTACCAGGTTCATTTGTAGAAGCAATAATAACAGGGAAAACTATAAAGGATGTAAGGGTCATCCCAAGAAATGCTGAACAGGCTAATCAAAAAGTGTGGGTGATTGGTGCCAAAAATAGATTAAAAAGCAATGCCATCAAGGTAATTTATCGAGGTAAGAAAAATATTTATGTTAGTGAAGGTATTAATGAAAATGATCGTATTGCGACTGGCGAGTTCCATAATATGGCAGAAGGATTAATGGTTGAAACATATGAAGAGCGACCAAAAAATTCTCCTGTCGACAATTCAGTCAGTGTTACCAGATGACTAACTTAACTCTGTTCAATACATGCTTCATGGAGATAGGTGGATGAAAAGCTCCATTAGGTGGTTTGTTGATAACCCAATAGCTGCCAACCTCTTTATGTTCAGTGTATTTATACTTGGATTTATTGCGCTTCCAGATATTCGAAAAGAACTCATTCCTAATGTTTCTCTTGAGCGCATTGGCATCGAAACCTACTTTCCTGGCGCGTCAGTCGAAACAGTTGAATCAAGTATTTGTAAACCGATTGAAAATCAGATTTATGATATTGAAGGCACCATAGAGCTCTCTTCTCTTGCGTATGAGGGTTTATGTACCATGACGCTGGATGTTGAAGATGGTTATTCCACAAAGGATGTGTTGAGTATTGTAAAGGGGCGCTTAAAAAACTATGACGCATTACCCACCGAAGCAGAAGAACCCATTATAAAAGAACTTGTAGTTCGAAATAGAGTCAGCAAGTTGATACTCAGTGGTTCTAAAGACTATCCCAGTATGATCAAAATGGCGCGTATTATTCGAAAAGAGCTACTTGAAAATGAAGCTATCAGTATTATAGATCTTGAAGATATTAAAGCGTCTGAAATTAAAATTTTTATTCCGGCACATAACCTAGAGCAGTATAAGATAAGTCTTTCAAAGATCAGTCGTTTAATTCAGCAACAGTCAAATCAGTTACCTGGGGGGTTATTGAAAACCAATGAAGGTGATGTGCTTATCACAGCTAACGGTAAAAAAGAAACTGCAGATGGTTATCGTAATATTGTTATTAGTGCTAGTCGTGAAGGAGCAGAGCTAAAGCTGGGTGATATCGCTGAGGTTTATGATAATCGGCACAGCCAAAGGTCTCAAGCAACTTTAGATAAGCAAACAGCTGTTTCAATGGGTATCTATCGAGTCGGCGAACAAAATATAATGACGATTGCAGAAAGCATAAATCTTTATATTCTTGAAAAGAATTTGCCTGACAATATGAAGCTATATGTTTGGCAGGATGAGTCAAAAAACTTCAAAAGCCGTATTGATCTTTTACTTGAAAATGCTCTCAGTGGCTTATGCTTATTATTTATAATTTTGGTGTTATTTCTGAATCTACGTTTATCCCTATGGGTAAGTTTAGGCATTCCCTTTTCTTTTTTTGGTAGCCTGCTGTTAATGCCCACTCTTGATGTGTCCATTAACATTGTATCTCTTTTTGCATTTATCTTAGTACTGGGGGTTGTGGTTGATGATGCTGTTATTGTAAGCGAATCGATTCACCGTCAGAACCAATTAGGTATCTACGGTAAAGAAGGTGCACTGGCAGGGGTGTTTGAGGTTTATAAACCAATCATATTTGCTGTTGTTACCACTATTGTTGCTTTTCTGCCTTTATTATTTTTGCCTGGCCCTGAAGGTAAATTGATGCAAGCTATCCCCATCATTGTGATCAGTATACTGATTTTTTCATTGTTGGAATCGATCTATATCTTGCCAGCACACCTGACAGCTACATCTGAAAAAAATATTGTAAAAAACAAAAGAGAAAACATGAAGACGCAAGTTAATCTATTAACTAAAGTGCAAGAAATTTTCAGTCGGCAACTAGATCATTTCAATCAGAAGTTCTACCAAACTGTTTTAATTAAAGCGCTTAAAAGTAAAGAATTAGTGATCGTGAGTTTTTCACTGGTATTCATTACGTTTTTCTTTGTGCTTTCTACAGGTTGGATGAAAGTAGCGCTTGGTGTTTCTATCGATGCAGAGGTGGTTAATGCTTCGGTTTCATTTCCTGAGGGAACCCCTAGACATAAAACTGAAAGTGCAGTGACTAAGATGTTGACAGCAGCTTATAAGCTATCGAATGGTAATAGCGCTACCATTAGCCATGTTTATTCTGTCATTGGACCAAAGATTAAAATTTCAAATCAGAATAGCCCAGATAATCTTGATCATACGGCAAGAGTGACGCTTGAATTGACTCAATCTCAAGACCGAGAAATAAGTGGACAAGTTATATTGAATCGGTGGCGTAAACTTATAGGTGAAATTGAGGGTGCGACTAAGCTGACTTTCAATTCAAGCCTTAACCCGAGTAAACCAGATATTAATATTGAATTTTCTGCTTATGATCAGGTGCAATTAGAAAGCGCAGCTAAGAAATTGAAACAACAACTTGGCACATACAACGGTATATACGACATCAGCGACTCGCTGAACGAAAAGAAGAAACAAGCGCAAATTATATTAAAAGATAATGCAATGGCATTAGGGCTCACCCTAGAACAAGTCATCAAACAAGTGAATAAAGCATACCAGGGAGTAGTGGTTCAAACAGTACAAACCCCTGATGATGAAGTGAGTGTTTGGCTTGGTTTGCCAGAGGAAGAGCGAGCTTCGATGTGGTATCTCGAGCATCTACCAATTGTTATTTCAAATGGCCAGTTTGTTAGTTTATCGACCATTGCTGATATAGATTATAAGCAAGCCCCAAACAATATCAGACGCTTTGAACGCAAGCGTATTGTCACCGTTAGCGCCTATGTAAATACGGCTCATAATTCTGTTTATCAAATCCAAAAAGACCTAACTTTGATTTATTTAGACTCACTTGTTGCACAGTTCATAGATATGAAATGGCGTACCGGCGGTAAGCAGAAAAGTATTGTTACTTTTCTAGATATACTCATGAATGGTTACATAATTGCCATTTTAACCATGTATTTGATGATGGCGATACTTTTCAAATCTTATAGCCAACCCCTGCTTGTTTTGTTTGCCATTCCCTTTGGTATTTTGGGCTCTCTTATTGGTCATATGCTGCTTAATCTTGAGCTAACTTTATGGTCATTCATTGGCATGGTGGCCGTGAGCGGTATAGTTGTGAACGATAACTTGGTGTTGATGGATTGCATTAATGAGCAGCGTAGAAAGGGCGTGCTCGTCTTTTCGGCGGTATGCAAGGCCGGAAAAAAACGATTCCGTCCAATTCTACTAACGTCCATCACTACCTTTGCTGGGCTAAGCCCCTTAATTTTAGAAACCAGCATACAGGCAAAGTTTTTAATTCCTATGGCAGTATCACTTGCTTTCGGTGTTTTATTTGCCACCTTAGTTAGTTTGATTTTAGTGCCTGCAAGCTACCTTTTACTTGATCAGTGGTTGAATGCATTGGCGGCATTTAGTAAAAATGCGATAAAAATGGCAGGAGATTTAGACACTGTTGAAGAAGCATATCAACAAGGGTTTGAGCAGGGTAGTCGTTCAAAAAAGAAATTACAAAGCCCATACAAAGATGATGTTTTAAACTCTAGCTGGGAGGCTGGTTGGTTAGACGCCAAAAGCTCATTCGGTATTATTGATAAGGGACTGAAAAAAGTATGAGTATATTTGAGCGGCACCCCAAGGATAGTGTTGGAATTTGGTTCGAGGAACGTCGAAAATTAGGCGTGAGTGATACGATTTTCTGGGCTCGCTACAAGCCAGAATCAAACACTTTGGATATGTCTGAATTTAAGCATGCGAATGGCGATGGCATGAGCATAATGCTACATATGCTAAAAGAGGCTGGGATTGATAACGCTCGTGTGCCGATTTGTAGAGAGTCAAAACCCCCTACCAAAACGCAACTAAAAACCATTAGAGGCAAGTTGAAACCCTATCCAAAAAAGATTAAGTGGTTGTTTTGGAAGCCTAAGAATAAATTGGTAAAGAACTCGTTAGACACCCTGCTTTTAACGACTAAAGAAACTGATGCAATTAATCAAAAAGCTAAATCATTAGGTGTTCCAGTCACTACACTTATTTTATGGTCACTAAATCGTGCCGTGTATAAACACTTGATGGCAGCGTCACAAGAGTACACTTGGTTTTATCCTGTAAACCTCAGAGGCGCACTTGATTATGGGACTGATTATGCGAATTACTCAAGTGGGTTTTACTTGCCTGTTAATGGCAATATCACCCTTGAAGAAATGCATAAACGTGTTTCTGAGAAGCTTAAGTCTGGTGAGCACTGGTCAAATTTGCAGCAAGCAAAGATAGCTAAAATCTTGCCAGGTTTCGTGGTTCGCTTGGTGTATCGTTTGATGAGCAAAAAATTTTTCTATGCAGGAAATTTTTCTGCAATGGGTTCCTGGCCAGAAAAAATGTTGGCCTCACAAATAAATCCGATAGAGAAAGGTGACTTACGGAAGGAACGCTGGTTTTGTTGCGCGCCTGGGACAAAAAATTATCCCATTTCAAGCTGTATCATGACCTGGAACGGTCAACTCAGCCTGACGTTAAAGTTACATCCAGCCATCGTTAAGGATCATAACGTCTCTATTGACACGTTATGTGAATGGGGTAATCAGTTGTTAAGTGAAAAGATAGATTTTTTCGGGGACGGCCAAGCAAGCAAAAGGGTAGTTTCATACCATTATTAAAATAATGACGAGAAAGTAAATATTATGTCCATCTTTTTTATACGATAATATGCCGAAAAGGTTATTGTGACTAATAAAGAGTACAGTTGTGCATAAATAATTTTTAAAATGTGACAGCCTTCATTTGACTTGATTTTACTTCAACCAATTATCAAATCTTACAAGTATTCGTTTATAAATACCGACTATTGTAGGCTATTGAAACGGTATGAGAATCAAGCAAATGAATGACACTAAGACCTGGCCTAAATTTTATATTTGGAAAAATAGCCGTCTGTTTATCGGTACTGATCATATATCATTTCGTAAACATACCCTTGGCTGGAGTCAATTAGTGATATGCCTTCACGGCAAGATTAAGCTCAAGTTGGTGGAAGGAGAGGGAATAGCCACTCGAAGTTGTATGATAAAGGCAGGAACAGTTGTTAATGAGCAACAGTTTAATATCAGTAATGCAGTCATAGCGATTTATTACATCAACCCAATTTCTCAAGAGTACTTAATTCTTCAAAACCAGATGATTAGTGCTAGCCAAGGTGTTAGTTATAAGCACCCGAACGAGATTCACTTAGCGCAGATATTACGTCACATTATGTTGGCGACCACTTCACCAAATCGAGCTTACCAGTTATTTAAGGGGGCGTTAATTCAACCTCACCTTCGGCAGGCAGTGGTAAAAAAATTTGACCCCAGAATTATTAGTACCTTACAAAACATAAGAAAAACATTTAACGATAATATACCGATGAGTGATTATGCTGCAGACGTACATCTATCTGAGTCACGTTTAAATAAACTGTTCAAAAAACAAATAGGTATTCCTATCACCAAGTACCGACTACAGTTTAGATTATCTATCGGTATTACTCTCTTGGCCGCAGGTTACACCGTTACCGTTGCCGCTTATGAGGCAGGCTTTTCAAGTTCAGCTCACTTTTCAACATGCTTCAGCGACATGGTTGGGGTTCAACCATCCACTGACTTTTTAAAACTCCCTAACCTGAATGTATTTATCTCTGATGATGTATTAAAAGCGGTTCTTCCTAGTGAGACCTGTAACCTAAGTTAATAGGTATAAACTTGACCATGGCTTTTTCCTGTTAGCCCCCGCTATAAAATTTAAATACAGAGTTTCAACCTCCTTATCTAAAAAACTTAAGATTACGATTGTTCGCTATACCCACTCATAAAATGCCTAATAAAATAATACAAACAATTTCGTTTAATTAAAAAATTATCAAACAGTGCTAAATAGTGAAAGTAGGTGTAATTACCCTTTGTTATTGTCTGTCTTAGGATTGTCGACAAGCCTAAACAAACAATAAAATCATTTACTAAGGTTAATCCAATGAATACAACGTTAATGGAAAAATTAGCAGTCAGTACGAGTGTTATGCTCTTTTCAATAAGCTCTTTTGCTTTTACTGGCGGTAATAACAATGACCCAGACCCTGAAGTTCCAGAGCCTTGTCAGGTGGATTGTAATTTTGAGCGAGGACCAGACCCTAGCGTTAGTTCCCTTGAAGCTACAAATGGCCCGTTTCAAGTCAACACTGTTAATATCCCATCATCAGTCAATGGATTTGGTGGTGGCACCATTCACTACCCTTCAGGCACAACCGGGACAATGGGCGCTATAGCCGTCGCACCAGGCTTTGTTTCTCCTGAGAACAGTATTATTTGGTGGGGTCCGAGAATCGCATCTCATGGATTTGTAGTAATAACCATTGCTACCAATTCAATATTTAATGACGAAGACAGCCGTGCAGACCAACTTAATTCCGCACTAAATTATGTCATGAACCAGAGTAATAGTAGCAATAGTGCAATCAGTGGCATGGTCGATGGCAGCCGTCTTGGTGCTATGGGTTGGTCAATGGGCGGAGGTGCATCACTCAAGCTGTCTACTGATCGCGTATTGAAAGCGATCATCCCGCAAGCACCTTTTTATAGTGGAAGTAATGATTTCGATACGATCACTTCACCTGCTCTGATTATTGCTTGTGAAAATGATTCTATAGCACCTGTCGGTAGCCATGCTTCACCATTTTACAACACGCTTCCAGGCACAACTGATAAGGCTTTTATGGAAATAAATGGCGGCAGTCACTACTGCGCCAATAGCGGTAATGCCAATGCTGATATTATCGGTAAATATGGCGTAGCTTGGATGAAACGCTATATAGATGATGACCTTCGCTATGATCAGTTTTTATGCGGCCCAAATCACCTAGCAGAAGCCGGTGGGGTATTTTCTGAATATCGCTCGACGTGCAACTAAGTGAGCTGTAATTAGCTTTCAAAGATAAGGAATAGACAAAATGCCAGGCTTAAATGACAAGAAACATTTAGTTCAAAATACTTGTCATTTAAGTATCTACAACCATGCTAGGGCATAGAGATTTAGCCAACCCGTGACAGCGACACTGTTAATCTCCACTAGCTTGCCAACGTGGAAACCGACTACCTTTAAAATCAATATACCCACCTATCCTTTATTAGTCTTATGGAATATTTTATGGACAACCGAATTTCATTGCGTACTATTTACGCACTGGTTATCAGCTATTTCTTGCTTGCTACATTAAGCGGCTGTAGTAGCCACAACAAAGAGAAAAATGATAGTAAAAAACATAATGACATAGAGTACTTTGACATCAGTGAAGCCACCGTGACTAATCCTCCTGCAGAAGACTCGCTGAGTCTGCTGGCTCAATCGTTTAATCTCGCAGATATTGGTTATGAAGACGCTGAGTACTTTATTGCCGGTACAGCTACCTCCTTTACCAATATTAACGAGCTGTCAGTCGAAGGGAAATGGGAGGCAGAGCTCGCGGAACAGGCTCCGTATAATACCCGCATTGTCGTGCATCGCCCTGTAGATCCTGCAGAGTTTAGTGGCACGGTTATGGTCGAATGGCTGAACGTCACCGCAGGTTTTGATGCGCCTTTTAGTTGGTCTGCAGGTCACGCTGAAATGTATCGTAGTGGCCACATCTGGATTGGTGTCTCGGCACAGCTAGTTGGTATTGAAGGTTCCGACTTTGGCCTAGCACCGCTACACCTTAAAGCGGCTAGTCCAACTCGTTATAGTGAGTTAAATCATCCTGGCGACAGTTTTTCTTACGACATATTTACTCAGGTTGCAGGGGTGTTGCGTAAGCCACAGGAAATTGACGTGCTGGCTGGTATGTCCGCCGACTACCTACTTGCTTTGGGGCAATCACAGTCAGCAAATCGTTTGACGACCTACATAAATTCAGTGCAGCCACTTTATAATGCATATGACGGTTTTATTGTGCATAGCCGTACAATGAATAGTTCTGCTTTGTCTCAAGCCCCGCAGGTCGAGATTCCGACACCACCGGCTTCACGAGTACGGACCGACAGCAACGTACCAGTCATGACTTTTCAAACTGAAACGGATGTTTCTTTCTTGGGATATCTCGCAGCGCGCCAGGACGACAGTGATAACTTTATTCTTTGGGAAGTCGCCGGTTCAGGACATATTGATTTCTACATGGTCGCATCTGGCCGTATCGATACTGTTGGATCCTCACAATCCGCTGCGATTGTAGAAGTGAATTCGGTACTAGGAGGTTTGGTGAGTTGTGAGCGGGCTATCAATGCTGGACCTGTGCACTATGTTTTCCATAGCGCACTACGGGCCATGGATGTCTGGATTCGTGGCGGGGAAAGACCTCCTGCCGCATCACGATTAAATCTGGAGAATAACGCTTATGAATTTGATAGCAGTGGCAACGTTACAGGCGGTATTCGCACACCTTATGTTGATGCACCCAGTGCAATACTCCTAGGGAACGGTAATGGTAATAGCTTCTTTTGCAACCTGCTCGGTACAACTGCGTTGTTTAGCGCCGACGAAATGGCCAGCCTATATATTAATCAAGATGGGTACGTTTCCGCTGTTACAGAGGCAACCCAAAATGCCGTGTCAGCCGGATTTATTCTGTCGGAAGACGGTGACGCAATTATCGACTGGGCACCACAGCAGTGGCAGGCTCAGCAATAAATTAGGACTACTCGAAAAAAAACTTTTTTTAGTATCTGGTTTTGACTAAGTCATTCACCGATACACTTTTGGTCACCGCTTAATCACTGTTGATAGCGGTGACCTTTTTTTGATTTACAAACATGCTGTCAGTTTATAGTGTTTGTCATTTAAGTTGTAAAATCTAGTTTAGGGTCGGTAATATTTTAGTCTTTAAGCTTAAATTTAAAGTACTCCTTATCGCTCCAGGATAAGGTGAGGGTGTCTTGGCCCAAATGAATTGTAGCCGGTGTTGATAGGGCGCTAGGAAATTTACGGGTAATTAAGGTCAGGTTATCGCTTGATAAATTACACCGCTTTTTGGTAGAGGCTACCGGTCCAATACTCAACTTTTCACTCTCGATTTTGTAAGTACTGTGCCAACGGTTGCACGCATTAAGCCCGTTAATCGAACCATCCAAATTGATATTTAAGGTGTAGTTAGATGCTAACTCATTAGATGAGATCGAATGCTCGGCTACTTCTGCATGCGTTAAGATCCAGTCTCTTTCAAGTTCATGCTGCACTGTTGGAGTACTGGCACAACCTGAGATTAATGATGAGATAAAACTACCGGCCAAAATACTTACCCAAAACTTTTTCATGTTACTTGCGCCCCAGTAAGATTGGTTGACTAGATATCTTTAGCCTATAGGATAGAAATAATCCCAACAACAATAAGATATAACTAGGTGCGCCGCCACCGCCGCCAGAGCCCTTTTTATTTAATTTTCTCTCTGTCGTAGTTTTTTTATTAATCCAAGTTTCATAATTAGCAACGCGAGTAAATACCCCCGGGTAACCCTGTCTAGCACAGCCGGTGCCCCAACTAACTACACCTGCTAACAAGGTGCTTACACCATCGTTGTCATCTACTACGAGTGGGCCACCACTATCTCCCTGACAGGCATCTGTGTCAAAGTCTGTGACACCAGCACAAAACATGTTGTTTGTTATTTCATTCTCCTCATATAGTGAGGGCGAGTCTGTACAGTCAGTAATATATAAAGAGGCCCATAAAAGCTCTTCATCAAAATTAGTCAATTCTTCAATATTTTCTCCACCGATAGTATTTCCCCAGCCACTCACTTGCGCTTCGGTTCCAGGTGGCATAACAGTACTTTCATTATCGGAGGTAACCAGGGAAATTGCCTGGCATTGCTGACAAGAATCTAGATCAATGGGTGACTTTAAACGTAGTAATGCTATGTCATTGTCTGTAGTTTCCTCGTCATAATCTGGATGGGTAAACCAAGTTACTTCAGACAATTCTCCATCATCGGTGCTCAATAAATTTGTTATACCTGCAAGTACATAAGTCGTCGAGTCATCATCAGAGTCGGGTGCACAATGAGCTGCTGTAACAACCCACTTCTTATCAATTAATGTGCCACCACAAAACTGAGAGTTAAATGGGTCACTTGGGTCTGATATTAAGGCTACTTGCCATGGGAATTGATTAACTCCAGCTGTTGATCCATTAACTATTCGAGTATCAGCAGAAACTGCTGTTACCCAAAAGCATAATAACGAAATAGTGAGTACTGTATGTTTAATTATATTATTTGTGGTACTAAAGCTGAAAAGCATAAAAGAACTCCAAGACTACTTTATTATTGCAATTAAATACGAACAAAACTAAAAAGTTCAACTCATAAAATCTAAACAGATATTAGTTTATATTAAATAACATAGGAAGCTTTAAGAGGAGCTTCTTAGGAGAAAAGGGGTCGAACTTAATACGTATTTTAACTTTTAGTTCTAATCAACTTAGTTGATGAAGGTAAGTTTACTTTAGATTAAAATTTAATTTTGAGCGTCTTCCAATTGATTAATGGGGCAAGAGCCTTAGTATTTTCTCTATTACGAAGAGGTTGCCTAATGAACAGAATTAAGGCTAATTCAAAGTATTACTATTCAATACTTCTGGCAAGTGATGCTGTAGGCATAAAGTATGCTCTGGTTTCGTTTAAATCAGAGTAACTCTTTTACCGCTATGGTTTCATCGATGAGCCTGTCAGGGTTTATGTCTAGGTTTCCTGCTATTATCTTCTTACTCAACATAAATTCTTGTGGTCGGTTCACACAGTCGGCTGAAATTAATTTACCATTTTTGAAGTAAAATGCCGCGAAGCTGCGGCCTGTGAGTTTGTTTCCCCGCATTAGGACTTGATCATAACCATGACTTAAGCCAGCCATTTGCAATTTAAGATCGTATTGATCAGACCAAAACCAAGGTAAATTTTTACATTCTAAGTTCTCTCCACAAATTGTAGCGGCGGCCGATTTTGCTTGTTCGTTAGCATTGGGTACCGACTCTAATCGAATGCGACGGTTATATGTTTTATTCAAGTGATTAGTGCAGTCGCCGGCGGCGACAATATTTGTGTCGTTGGTGCAACAGAATTCATCAACTAAAATGCCGTTGTCCACATTTATGCCTGCAACTTCTGCCAATTCAATATTGGGTAAAACGCCCACACCTACCACCACTAAATCAGCGGGGAATTCACGTCCGTCTGTACAAATAACTTTTTCTGGGTGTGTTTTACCCTCAATTCGTAAGACTGAAATATTGGTCTGAATATTCACGCCTTCTTCAGTATGAATTCGTTGGTAAAATTCAGATAACTCGGGTGCAGTGACACGTTGCAAAATTCTTTCTGCTACTTCAAGTACAACTACATGCATACCCAATTTCTTCAATGCAGCGGCTGTTTCTAACCCAATATAGCCGCCGCCAATAATGACTGCATGCTTTCCTTTTGAAATATTCTGTTTAATGCCTTCTACGTCTTCAATGTTACGTAGATAATGGACACCTTCAAGCTCAGAGCCTGGTAATGATATTTTTCGGACACGTGCACCCATGCAGAGTGCTAGTTTGTCATATTTAAGCACTTGCCCGTTACCGAGCTTAATTGTTTGCTGTGTTCTATCTATCTCGGTAACACGCGCTCGACGAAATTGAATATTATTTTTTTCATAGAATGCGGCAGGACGAATAGCCAAGTCATCTACACTTTTTTCGCCAGCTAAAAAGGTTTTTGAAAGAGGAGGGCGGTGATAGGGACGAAAAGGCTCGTCACCTATTACTAAAATGTCGCCTTCCCAGCCTTTTTGACGCAAGCTTGCGGTAAGTTGTGCGGCTGCGTGACTAGAGCCAATGATAATGCATTTTTTTAACATGCTGTCTTAGCCGTGATTTTAACCATCAATTGGGTGTAACCCTTAACAAAGTTGGATTGTACGTATTTTGGATCGTCGACGACTTCAATATTATCAAAGCGCTTTAATAGTTCTTCCCACAGTATGCGGAGTTGCATTTCTGCTAAGCGGTTACCCATGCAGCGATGAACACCAAAGCCGAAGGAGAGATGTTTTCTAGCATTTTTACGATCCACCATAAACTGGTCTGGCTGATCTATAGCACGTTCGTCGCGATTGCCTGACACATACCACATAACCACTTTGTCACCTTTTTTAATGGTTTTGCCATTTATTTCGACATCTTCTTTGGCCACTCGGCGCATGTAGGCTAGCGGCGTTTGCCAACGGATAATTTCTGACACCATATTAGGGATCAAACTAGGATCTTGTTTGAGCTTTATAAACTCGTCAGGAAATTCGTTTAGTGCATGAATACCGCTGGTCATAGAATTCCGAGTGGTATCATTCCCGCCAACCAATAAAAGTACAATATTACCCAAAAATTCCATGGGACGACCTATCAAATCTTTAGTGTTTTCATTGGATAGTAACAAGCTTATTAGATCAAAACCTAGTTCTTCTCCTGCAGCCTTTTTGGCTTCTTTTTCACGCCATAGAAGAGAGAACTTTTTGGCCACTTCGGCTGCAACGATAAAGGCTTCGTTCATCGAACCTGTGCCACCGGTCGCCTCTGGACTACTGGCTGCTACATCGGACCAATAGGCAAGTTTATGTCGCTCTTCGTATGGAAAGTCGAATAGTGTTGCAAGCATTCTAGACGTTAGCTCAATAGAGACATCTTGAACAAAATCGAAAGGCATGCCTATGGGTAAATTATCTAAGACATCTTCCGCACGGCTTCTAATCAGCGCTTCCATTTCCTTTAAATTTTTCGGTGCCACAACACCTTGAACGGCTTGCCTTTGTAAGTCGTGTTTTGGCGGGTCCATCGCGATAAATGTTTCAATCGCTAGGCCTTCAGGTTGGCCACCAATTGAGATGATTGGCTCTGCTGAAAACAGTTCATGGTGCTTATCCACAAACATAATGTCTTCGTAACGGGTTATTGACCAAAATGCACCGAAGGGACTATTTGCCTGATAATGTATAGGGCACTCATCTCGTAGACGTTTAAAGTAGGACTGCCATTTATTTTGTCTGAATAGAAAAGGGTTACTGACATCAATATCTTCTATGGCAAGCGAGTCTACATCGGGTATCAGACTCTCCTTAAACACTGGAACCGGCTTGCCCTTTACGATGCTCTTTTTAACTTTTTGATAGACATGAGCGCCTTTAATTTGAAGGTGTATAGGAATTAACGCAGCGCTTTTTTCGATAACGGGAGCTAAAATATTCATGTCATTTTTCTCATTAAATGAAGGCGTCTTTTAAATTTCTGTTGAGCATTTAAACGGCTAGTTTAATTATTGTCTTAAGTTACATTTGGAATTCAGGTAGTCGCACGGTCATACCGTCCATGGCTTCTGATAAGGGAATTTGGCAGGAGAGGCGGGATGTCTCCGCTTTTTCGGGCGTCATATCTAGCATGAGTTTTTCTTCTTCAGTCATACTACCAACGGTATCAATCCACGAGCCATCAACAATTACATGGCACGTTCCACAAGCACACTCACCACCACAATCGGCATCAACGCCAGGTATGCCATGGTCCATGGCGACCTGCATAAGAGACTTACCTTCTTCAATATCAACGGAATGTTGATCGCCACTATGTTCTATAAACGTAATACTGCCCATAAGATCCTCTGCTTTATTTTATTGATTGTGTGCTGCAAGATAGTTAGCTTAGATTACGAGTTTGACTCTCCTGTCGGAAGGTCATTTCTTGACATGAGGGGGTCATTAAAAGACACTTAGGCCGTGGTGGATCGAAAGAAAGGTGTTTTTGAATATCATTTTTAAGGACTGGTTATTATGAAGGCTACAGTAATATGAAGGTCGATATGGAAACAGCTCAAGCTGAAGAGGCCAAAGTAGTGCTTTCAAATATTGCCTGTATTCCCTCCAACTATTCACGACTGATCGCCCGGGTATTAGAATTGCAAGTTCGTGATTTGCCTGCATTGTTGGCATTTACTCAGTTAACTATCGAACAGTTTATGCAGGAAGACACCATGCTGACTTCCGAGCAGCAAATTCAAATACTAGAAAACGCATTGCACTTATCTAAAGATGAGGCATTTGGATTGAAATTAGGTAGCAGATTAACGCCGCCGACGCACGGATCTATGGGTTTTTTAGCCAACAGTAGCCCAAACTTACTAATGGCGTTAAAAGCCTTTCAAACATATTTGCCTACAAGAATGAGCTTTTCCCGGTTGGAGTTGATTACGGATGACGACTGGTTAGAGTGTAACTATTATATTGACTTAGAGGTGAGTGAAGATATTAGGCGCTGTTTGTCTGAGGCCTCTGCGATGATTTTTTTCGAGTTTGCTGAGTTTATTGTGGGGCGGCCATTAAATGAAGCAATAACCTGCTTTTCATATCCGAAGCCTCATTACAGCGAACGCTACACAGAGTGTATGCCTGGGCAGTTAGTGTTCTCTAAATCGAATGTATCGCTTAAAATACCTATGCATTTGTGTGAGATTCCTAATGTGTCGGCTAATAATGAAAACTATTTATTAGCCTTGCAACAATGCGAAATGATGCTGGCACAACTGCACTCGAATAAGGGGACATGTACTTATCAAATCCAAAAGATGATGCTATCCCAAACGGTAGGGCTTTTAAGTGAAGAGGAGGCTGCTGCTTCATTGTTCGTCAGTAAACGTACACTGGCGCGCAGGCTTCAGCAAGAAGGCACACGCTTCCGCCAAATACGAGATGAAATGTTATCGCAACAAGCTAGTGGTTATTTGCGGAGCAGTAATCTATCAGTAGAAGCAATTGCTGCACTCCTTAATTATCATGATACAGCTAATTTTCGGCGCGCATTTAAACGTTGGTTTAAGATAACACCTGATCAATACCGACAACGCTTAAATAAAGAGTAATAGTATTGGGTTATGACTCAATACTATTACTCTTTATCTACTTCATCGTGCCCTCAGTATGTCTTGTCTGAAAGCTCACTCAACCTAGCAACTACTTCAGGTAAAGCGCGGAAGCGAAAGAATGCACCTGCCTCATCAGCTCGCTCTTCCAATACTTCAGAAGAAGCAAAGATCTCACCGCGTAAACCCTGAGCAGACCACGGTAAAAAAACCTCGGTTTCAATTAGCTGCTTTTGGAATACTTCAACAATTGTCTGATGCAACGCTGTTATATCATCCTTTCGTCGCGCGCTAAGAACAATACAGCCGGGATATTTATCTTGTAACTTTTCGGTAAGTTCTTTTTGTGCGACAGCATCTTCCAGGAAGTCTATTTTATTGAACACCCGAATACGCGATACAGTATCGGCACCAATCTCGGCCAAGACTTTATCGGTCACTTCAATCTGCATCTCAAAGCCGGGGTCGCTAACGTCAATAACGTGTAGCAACAACGATGCGCTATGCGCTTCGTCCAAAGTTGATTTGAACGAGGCAACCAGCCCATGCGGTAAATTTTTGATAAAACCAACCGTATCACTAACCAATACCCGCGGAATACATTCTGGGTGCAAGGTGCGCACTTTGGTATCTAACGTGGCAAACAATTTATTGGCGACTAGTGCGTCTTTGCCGGTTAAAACGCGCATCAAAGTAGATTTTCCTGCGTTGGTATACCCGACCAATGCCACTTGCGCCAAGCCTTGACGTTGAGCTCGTTGGGTATCACGACTCGCCGACATGGCATCTATTTCTTTTTGTAGCTCAGAGATACGATCGCGCACCTTTTGGCTATCTACCTGAGCACGCGATTGTCCTGTACCACGTCCTCCAGTACCGCTACGCTGCCGCCCAGATGGCCCCTCACGTTTGGCCGCCTCACGTAGACGCGGAGACATATATTTAAGGCGCGCAATCTCAACCTGAACTCGTGCTGCATGTGAGCTAGCATTGCGATGAAAAATTTCGAGGATAACCACCGTTCGATCCATTACCTCACAAGTAAATTCATTTTCAAGATCAAGTTCATTTTCCAGATTGAGCGACTGGGACGGTGATATTTCATGATCTACCAAAATATACTCTACGGGCTTACCTTCTTGGGCCTGTAGGAACTGTTTTATTTCTTCCCTCTTGCCTGCACCCAAATACGCAGTAGAGTCAAAAGACGAACGCTTTTGGGTAAACTGACCAACTACCTCTAGGCCTAGCGTCTTTGCAAGATCACCTAATTCGGCCAGAGAAGACTCGAATTCAACATCACTGACGCTATCCAATTGCACGGCGACAATTAGCGCGCGCGGAACACTGGTTTTTTCGGGGTTTGACATAGGGTAACTTCTCATGGCGTTGGGGCGCGGACTTACACAAATGGTGTCACACGGAGTGAATTGTACACAAAATCTTTGATGAACACCTGAGTATTGTTGGAATAATCTATTTTTACGTCCAGTCTACAAATTATCCATAAAATGGACATTATTATCATGAATGTTTTAGAACTTTGATTTAATATAAGCGCCACTTTTAATTTGATGGTGTAAGTTGCAATGCAAAATAAGATCGCTTTTTCTATCGTATGTATATTATTAACTTTATCACTTGCTGGTTGCTCTGATAAAAAACCCGCCATTGAAAGTAATATTGAAAAGGATAATGTGTACGAAAGAGCATACTCGCCAAGTATAGGTCCTGAATCCGCTAAGGTTACGATCGTAGAGTTTTTTGACCCAGCCTGCGAGGCATGTCGGTCTTTTAACCCGTTCGTGAAAGACATTCTGTCTAAACACCCTAAGGATGTTCGTTTAGTGTTGCGCTACGCTGCATTTCATCAAGGTTCAGAAACCGTCATCCGCATGTTAGAAACCGCCCGATTACAAAATGTATTTGAACCCGTCCTTGAGGCCTTATTTGAACATCAGCCTCAATGGGCATCTCATCATAAGCCTAGTATAGACCGGGCATGGGACATTGCAGAAGCTGCTGGCTTAAACGTAATGTCAGCAAAAGCCTTCATGAATTCTACAGATATCAACCAACTCCTCGAACAGGAAAAAGCTGATATACGGCAGTTAAAAGTAAGTCAAACACCAACATTTTTTGTCAATGAAAAGCCATTAACATCCTTCGGCCCAAAACAATTATATGATTTGGTGTTATCTGAGCTACAGAAATAGATTTTATTATATATATTAAGACTAAAGCTCTGGATACCTAACATAGGGCATTAACCATCCTATCCTAAGAGTATTAGTCTCTTTATGAACAGTGTTGCTGGACGACTAAAACAAATTAAAGCAAAAACTTTAAGGTGAACAATCTACATGTCAAAAGTTAAAGTCAAATTGGAATTCGAGAAAGAAAATAAAAATAGTGTGCGCTATAAAGAAATTTCCGAAGAGGGTAAAGCACCCGTTGTAGGTTCTATATACCTTCAAAAATGGTTCGCAGGTAATGCTAAGAATATTGAGTTAACTGTTGAAAAAACGGATTAAGCTATTAAATAATAGCTAATTTTCAATATTATTAATGTGAAGCTCAAAATTAAGAGGAGCTGTTAAAGTAATGATTAGCGTGTGTGTGTATTGCGGTAAGAATAAAACTAAGGCGCTTGAAGCGTGTGCCTCATGTGATTCTGTACCGGCGTCTCACCAAGATACAATACATTCAATTATCTTATGTTACAGCGAAACAGAACCCTATTTAAACTTTCTGAGTATTGAAGACCTTGAAGAAATACGAACTAAGATAATGGAAGGCGTTTTATTCAGTATTGAACCCGCAGTTTTTAAAGCTGCAGAAGAGGCTTTTAGCGCCGTAAAATTAACGACTGGGCCAAAGCTTTTACAAGGATTATCTAACAGATCTACACCTATTCTAGTCATCGTTTTAATAACTTTTTTTGTGACTATATTTTTTTAATAGGGCGTAAGTACTCAAATGCTACTATCTATTTTTATGTTGCCCTATATATTAGTAGGACAACATATATGCGTTGAAAACAAATATTAGCTTTTAGCAGGTAAGTGCTTCCACTTTACTAAATCATTAATCGTTTCAACAATACTATCTTTTGCAGATACAAACTGAATCCCCAAATCATTTTTAACTTTAGTGTTGTCATATTGCATTTTACGTCCTAGGTGGGAACGCAAGTATGTACCGCTACCTTTTGGTTGGGTATAAGACAAAACTTTCATTATTTTGTCACCTGTTTTACTTGCTAGATTTACTTTCGGCAACTTGTACTTTCCAAAACCGTTCTGTTTTAAAATCTCAACGGCTTCCGCCATTTTGACGATTTCATTTGACACTAAGTAACGACCTGAAGCCGTGTCTGTTTCCATCGCAAGAATGTGTGCTTTTGCCACATCGCGCACGTCAACAATTCCCCAATGTAATGACATAATAGTAGGGTAGGCACCCGATAGAATGTCTTTAAAGATCTTGTTGGACTCATTAAGTGCCGGGCTAAGTGCAGGTCCAATGACCATAAAAGGGTTAATAACAACTAAATCAAAACTGGTATTTTGTGCCTTAACAAATTCCCAAGCCGACTTTTCTGCTTCAGTCTTGGAGTAATAATAAGGATTACGCTTAAGAGACGATAAATTGTTCCAGTCTGCTTCAGTAAAAATTTTGTCGTCACTTGGCTCGTCTGTAATGGCAGCCATAGACGATGTCAGTACGACTCGCTTAACACTTTTAGCCTTTTTGCATGACTTTAGTACGTTAGTCGTTCCTTTAACCGCAGGGTCGACTAATTCTGTTTGAGGATCTTTTACATTCACAACATAGGGGCTAGCGGTATGCAATACGTAGTCACAACCTTCAACAACACTATCGTAAGCGCCATCGGTTAAAAGGTCGGCCTGAACTAACTCAAGACGCTCACTTGCACCCGGTAATTCTGTTAGGTAAGGGTACTTACCTGCATCGCCACGTACTGTACCTCTAACCTTATAACCTTTCTCTAGAAGTTGCTTGATTGCATGTGACGCAATAAAGCCCGACGCGCCTGTAATGCATACGGTTGTTTCTGTACTCATGGTGACCTCTGTTTTTGTATATATATTAGGTGTACTACAGTTGAGCGTATTTAATACTGACTCCGGGTCATTTGTCAATAAGTATTCGGCATCTTGGTCACTAAGTCTGCAATTATTTTGGGTTGAGTACTCAAGCTACAGGTATCAAATAAGTACATTAAAACTAAGCTATGAGCACTACAATTTAAAACAAACACTTTCTTGTGTTACTTAAGACTTAGTCATGTAAAGAACGCAATTTGAGGTATCTGCATAAGCTAACCTATTACTATAAACGTCCAAAGAGTCACGGTATCAGAGTAGTCGATTCTCCCTTTTGGCCGCGTAACCTGCTTCCGAGAGGATTCTCTTCTATAATCATATCAACTAGCTAAATGAAAGAGATCCATAGCTAGATTTCCCTGTTAGTATGCGCCGGGTTTTGCAAAGCATATTATTTAGCATGGTAATAATTACGATGTTTACTTCTTCTGTGAACAAGATTTACATGGTCTATCTTGATAAATTGAAAGAGTATTAAACTCGATTACTCTGACCTCTGATCCTTTTTTGAGAATAAATTATGAGTACACGTATTAGAGGCAATGCGAGTTTTACATGCAATGCTTGCCATAAGAAGCAAGACTTGGAAGGTGTCGATTTTACGTTTGTCGCAGACACGAGTTCAGTCGATGACTATGAAGGAGAGGGTGGTATTCACTACCTCGCGGAGATCAAGCTGAATTGTGCATCCTGTCAACAGCCGATTTCCATACACTTTGATGTCTGGGAATTTCCTGTGGCGGCGGTAAATTATTGTTATCACTCAGAACAGGGTGCGAATAATATTCAATGCGAATTTGCCATCGGATACCATCATCAAGAGGGACTCGATGAAGACGAGGTTGAAGATAGCCCACTAGTTGAAGACGATGAAGAAGAGAGCGATGACTATGAAGGTGATACCGACTACCCAGGTGATGTCATCAATTTTCAAGATGGGTTATTAGATGATTTTGAAGAGACCGATTTGAAATGAAAGCGTAAAAGGGGGCGGTGACAACTGATAATCATTCTCGCACTCAGTTGAGTCCATCTCTTTATTAGTTAATAATTCAAGCTTGATATCAAGGATGATTCAAGGAAAGAATATGCCAAGGAAGCCAAGAATGTATATGGTCGGAGTACCATGTCACGTTATACAGCGCGGGAATAACAGGGATGCCTGTTTCTTCTCAGATGATGATTATCTATTTTACCTGGAGTGCCTAAAGGATGCATGTGAACGTTATCAGGTAAGTTGCTACGCCTACGTATTAATGACGAACCATACCCACCTTTTATTAAATCCAACGCAGGATGATGGCATTTCAAAGGTCATGCAGTCGTTAGGAAGACGCTACGTACAGTACATAAACAAATATTATAAGCGAAGTGGAACGTTATGGGAGGGACGACATAAATCTAGTTTGGTTGATGTCGAAAATTACCTTTTAAGCTGTTATCGATATATAGAGCTAAATCCTGTTATGGCGAATATGGTTAAGCACCCTGGTGACTATCGTTGGTCAAGCTATCGTAGCAATGCTTATGGTGAAAATAATAAAGTAGTTCGTCAACATGATGTGTATTTAGGTTTGGGTCAGAATAAACATAGTCGGCTTAGTAACTATCGAGAATTATTTAACACTGCGCTGTCCAAAACAGTTATACATGCGATACGTAATGCGGCTAACTTCTCGATGCCTGTGGGGGATAGTCGATTTAAACAACAAATTGAACGAACTTTGGACCGGTCTATTGGCCAAGCAAAAAGAGGGCGACCAAGGATATGAATAGGGGAGTGATGTATAGGGTGATGATGTAAATGAGTCTCATTTGTCACCGACCCCTTTTTCTTGTGACCGACCCCTTTTTCTTGTGATGATACCCTTGGTAGTTTTGGGTTTGCTAGTGCCGAATATAAAATCGCGGCAGCTACAGGCATTCTATCTAACCTCACAAATATGGTAAGTGAAGCGAGCCCCATGAGAGTCGATGGCCAGGCAATTTATGATATTAATGTAAAGTGGGACTGGGATTTACCGCATATTTCATTTGGAGATACAGGGCAGAGCATTGGCAGCATATACCTGACTGACTTCCATATAAATAATACCTCTCTTGTAATATCCGCACATTAGATAACTCAACCTCATTATTTCAATGAATCCCCCTGGAGAGAGTTCCAAGGAATAAGTGCGAATTCATTAGCAATATATTGAGTCGGCGTTATTTAAAGGAGTATGTGGTAATTCATCACTATTTTTTTACCTTAATATCAAAATACTATTGGGGGAATTGAAAAGCTTACTTGTCCTGCATATGATGAGTGCCTCCGATACAAATGTTATGCACTAAAAAATGAGTCATATATATGAAATATGAAGTAATTAATTCATTAGGAAAACTTCGAGAGCTATATGATGCGCCTATGGACTTGGCAGTAAAGAAGCAAAAAGATAAAACAGACAAGTATAGTGACAAGTTTCTGAGTTTATCTTCATTCGCTATACTTTCCACTGTAGGAAAAGATGGGCTCATGGATTGTTCGCCTCGAGGGGATTTTCCAGGGTTTATTAATGTAATTGATGAGCGGACAATAGCGATTCCAGATCGCCCTGGAAATAACCGCCTCGATAGTCTGGGAAACATTATTGAAAACCCCAATGTCGGTCTGCTGGTACTGGTTCAAGGGTTTAAAGAATGCCTAAGGATTAATGGTGGCGCTGAAATTGTCAGTGATACCAATCTGCTTAATAAGTTTGAATATCGAGGAAAGTTACCAAAGTCGGTTATTGTTATTACGATAAAAGAAATATATTTTCACTGTGCGAAGGCTATTACTCGATCGAAATTGTGGGATCCAGCGTCCCAAGTTGATCGTAACACTATGCCTAGTTTTGGGAGAATCCTTATGGGACAAGCCGAGGCTCAGACATCGGAAGCCGAGATACAAGAAGTTGAGGCACTAATTGAAGGCAGGCTAAAAACACATCTATACTAACAAATGCCTAACAAGAACGGTCCAACTATAAGTGGTTCAATAGGCTAAAGGAGAGGGTGGCTAGAGGAGCCAATAGGGTGGAGAGTACAAATAAAACTAATTTTTATCGCCCCCTTCTATTAATTAACTTTTCGCTCTTTACCACTAGCCGCTCGCTTTTTATCTTCTGAATGCACGTAAACAGTATCAGTTGTCGCCATACTAGAATGACCAAGATCTTCTGATAAATCTTTTAAAGCTCTGCCGCGTTCAATCTCGACTGAAGCCCCTGTATGTCTAAGCCAGTGGGCTGATGCCTCTTTTAATTTACGGGCTTTATTTTCACCTTCTTTATGCTTCATTCGCTCATAGGCGAGATCAAATACAGTTTGGACTATTCGACTTAGCTGCCGTGAAGTCATACCGCCTCGACCTCGAATTTTTTCAATAATAGGATTTGTATCACCCTGGGAAGGTAAATCACTTAAACCACGTGAAAAACGGTATCGATTTAAGAACTCTATAAAACGTATCGGCACGGTTACATCGCGAATTTTTCGACCTTTTCCGTAGATTTTTAACCACCAATTACCATCATCATCTTCCCAGAAATGGTTCATTGTCGGAGACCAGCCAGGTCGCTCTGATAGCTCAGAGATTCGTAGAAAAAGCGTTTTCAATGCTGCGATCAAGAATAGCGTTCGCTCATGATTAGGGTCTGAATCTGCTAATTCGACAGCGACATCTAATACGTATTGCCATTGGGCTGTTGTCAGCCGCTTAATTTCTTTAACTTGGACATCTTTAATGAAATATCGACAATCTTTCTTTGCGATTTGAGCAGGATTACCGTAACAATATTCTTCATTCATTAAGTATTTATAGAAAGCGATAACGGCAGTAAATGACGCTGTGAGTGTCTGTTGTGATGGACGATATTTACTTTTATCAGGTTTGGTGGTTTTATCGCCTTTAGCTAACTTTAAGCGAAATGGTGCCCATTTTTTATTGATGGTGTATAGACCAGCTTGTGGTATGAATTTTTCATAGCTTGCTAAGCAAATCCAATTTAACGGTGGTTGCCAACAAAAGTCAGCATATTCTAGGATGTCAGATTTGCGAAGTTCATCCATGGGTTTTTCTTTTATTAAGAACGTCCAAAGTAAAAATCGTTCAACTTCATTTCGAAACCTGGAAAAAGTATGCTCAGATTTATTGCGACCTATGTACACAAGAAATTCCTGACCCCATGCCCAGTTTTTTTTAAACCAATCCGGTTCCTTGTTGAGTAATTCAGTTAGCTCAGGATATTCATTAAGGTTTATATTTTTTAATTCAGTGTATGTTGGAAACAAGGGTTCAGCTAGGGGCTCAGGCATGGATTGACCTTATATTAGAGTCGGTAGCGTATCCTATCACGAATACACTATGTCGTATACTGACAAGTATAGGACATAGTAAATGCATTACCACTATACCCTATACACGGCATCTGGGACGTACACAAGAGACACTAAACCATACAACCAAAATATTATGGGATTATTAAAAATAGAGAAACAAAGGTGATAAATATTCGTGAATATAATCTAAAAGGGTTAAGGACTTTTGCCCTCCATTAGTATCGTAATCTAATGTTCAAATGTCCGCGATTTTTCGATGTCTCCATTCGCTATGAATCTCAGGAGATTTTGGCTGACAAAAGAAGACGCTATAGCATTGCTTTGTGCTGGCTACCTACCCCTTCTGAGTTAAACTAACAGACTATCACCCCGTATCGCTAACTCTGAGTTATTACCATGAGATTTTATGTCATCAGATAACCGCGAGTTAAATCCCAAAGACATGGCCTTTAGTAATCACTCAAGTCAAATGACGGTTAAATGCTTTCTCTAATTTTTCAAGCTCTAGCGGCTTTAGCAGAAAATCATTCATACCAGCCTTTTTTGCTTTGGTGCGGTCAGCAGCAGAGTCGCTTGCTGATAAGGCGCAAATAGTTTG
>ENA-OSET01000914-OSET01000914.1-sediment-metagenome-genome-assembly--contig:-NODE-914-length-31975-cov-11.535770_pt1 | contig 31975 bp, 32 predicted proteins | sample MGYA00237882_ERZ534229 | MGnify/ENA primary metagenome ERZ534229 (study PRJEB26408, sample SAMN06266212) | sediment metagenome | isolation source: Hudson Canyon methane seep mesocosm | place... | reverse complement strand
AAAGTATTCAAACCCATAAAGCAACTGAACTTCCACTTCTTAAGTTCTTTAACAAACCCTGGAATATCACGAGGGTTCGGAATCAGCACGCTATGGTTACCCGTAATAACCATGATGCCGCAGTTCAGTGTAAATGAATAAATATGGTAAAGCGGTAAAGGCGCAATAATTGTTTCTTGCCCCTCACCTAATTTGGCCGTTAGAAGCGGCTTGAGCTGCAACATATTACATACTAGGTTTCTATGCGTAAGCATCGCCCCTTTTGCAACGCCTGTCGTTCCACCGGTATATTGTAAAACAGCAATATCGTCACTATTCACTTCTACAGACTTAAATGTGTACTTAGCGCCAGTGGATAACGCTGTAGTGAAAGGTACTGAGCCAGGAATATTAAATGGTGGGACCATTTTCTTCACATACTTAACCGCTGCGTTCATAACAGTACGCTTAAGTAGAGGGTGCATATCTGCAATTTCTGTTACCAATACATGCTCAATGCCTGTATGAGGAATAACTTCTTGTGCAAGACTAGCCATATTAGCTAATACAACAAGTGCTTTCGCCCCCGAGTCATTAAACTGATGCTCAAGCTCCCTTTTAGTATATAAAGGGTTGGTATTTACGATAACCAAGCCTGCCCGCATCGCACCAAATACTACAACAGGGTACTGAGTCAAATTAGGTAATTGAATAGCAATTCTATCGCCTGGCTTTAAATTCGTTCTATTTTGAAGGTAAGCGGCAAAATCTTTAGTTAATTGGTCAAGTTCACCGTAGGTAAGCGTTACCCCAACCGAAGAAAATGCGGGGCGGTCTGAAAACTTTTTACACGACTTCTCAAAAACATCAACAACACTGCTATATTGATCAGGATCTATCTCTGCAGGTACGCCTGCTGGGTACTTGTCTTTATAAAAACTTTCAATTTCCATCATGCTATATCCCATTTCTTTCTAAGTCTTGTACTGTTTATTCTAATAAACCAGAGTTTTTCAAGATAGCTGCGGCTTATATTTAATGTTTTATCAAAAGATACAATTTTTATAAGGCCGCTTACAAATATACTCTTACCTGTAAAAAATCGGCATTAGAATAACAGTTTTAAAGTACGGTATATACCTGAAATTGATCTGTGTAGATTGCGTGCCAACTATCAAATATGTACATTTGTTCACATTCGAATATTAAATTGCTTTTTCGAAGAATAAAAGTTCGATACACTTCAAATAACAGAATGAACAACTAATTCATAATAAAGAGCTCTCTACTAAGACCTCTCAACTAAGAAAGAGCAGGAAGAATAAAGCTTATGAAGCAGGAAGAAATTTTACTTTCAGCAAAAGATGGACACCGAATTTTTCTTAGAAGCTGGAAGCCCTCCCGCAAAAAAATAAAAGCGGTTGTTCAAATCTCACATGGTATGGCAGAACACTCAGAAAGGTATGCAGAAACAGCTAAACAATTATGTGATGCTGGCTTTATGGTTTTTGCTCACGACCACCGTGGGCATGGGCATTCAATGAACGGCTCAGCAGCAGGGCTTTACAGTAAAAAAAATGGCTGGGAGTTGGTTAAAAGTGATCTCAACCAAGTTCATCAACACATAGCTGAAATCAAACCTGACCTTCCCTTATTTTTATTAGGTCATAGCATGGGATCATTTATTTCAATGGCCTACCTGATTGATTTTCACCCTAATTTAGCGGGTGTTATTTTATCAGGATCTAACTATGACAAATCCATAAGATATAAAGCACTTAAACCTATAATCAAAGCTGAAAAACTACGTTTAGGTATTGAAGGTAGAAGTAAACTCATTGAATTTTTAACATTTGGTCACTTTAATAAAGAAATTAAAAATCCATCAACATCTTTCGACTGGCTTTCAAGAGACCCCATTGAAGTGTCTAAATATGTAAATGATGAGCATTGCGGCTTCATCTGCACCAACCAATTATGGGATGATCTAACAGATGGGCTTATTGATATTTCTTCAACTACACGCCTTAAAGACATTGAAGCAGGCTTACCTATTTATTTATTTGCAGGTGCAGAAGATCCTGTCGGTGAGCATGGCAAGGGTGTTAGACGATTGGTCCATCAGTTAATTGGCAGCGGTCACACAGATGTAACCTACAAATTATATCCTGGTGCACGGCATGAGATGTTGAATGAAACCAATAAAGAGGAAGTCGTAAGAGATCTTACTGACTGGCTCACGACAAAAATCCGTCATTAAAATTGAGTTTAATTGAGACGAGCTCTTTGTTTCTACATTACATTACATAAATTGCCTTGTTTGGTCTAAGCTTTACCTTAAGCTATAGACACTTAAAAAAACAAACATCAGCTAACAAACCGGCGAGTATATGGAAGCATTAGAGAATATAACTTACGATGAATTAAATATTGGTGATTCAGCAAGCTATACCAGAACCCTCACTGAAGAAGAGTTAATACTCTTCGCAGCGGTCTCTGGAGATGTTAACCCTGTGCATTTAGATAAAGAGTATGCGAGCAAAACACTATTTAAGGAACGTATTGCTCATGGAATGTGGTCAGGCGCTTTAATATCGGCGGCACTAGCGACCGTAATTCCAGGTCCTGGAACTATATATTTGGAACAGAGCCTAAACTTTAAACGACCAGTAAAGCTTGAAGATACTTTAACTATCCAGCTGACTGTATTACGAAAAGAAGAAGGTAATCGAGTCGCGTTTGAATGCGAAGTCATCAACCAGGAAGATAAAGTGGTTGTAACGGGTGAGGCAACAGTGATTGCCCCTACCGAAAAGATATCTCTCGACAGGCCAATTCTTCCAAGAATTACCATAGGTGAATTGCCTAAAGCATAAGCTTTACGAGTTCCTCTGGAAATAGAAAAGCCTTCAAGTTTGAAGGCTTTTTTATTTATGCGTTATAGCTCGGCTACTTTAGATCGTCCCACTCTATAAGCCCTTATGACTGAAAGAAGTCTATTGGATAGGTGACCACTTTAATCTCAACAGGCATAGCACCAAAGTTAAACAACCTTACCCGAGAAACTATTTTTCGTTCCAGCTTAGGAGAGTCCAGATCAGAACTAACAATTTCACAGGATGAAACAGTTCCATCAGGCTCGATAGTCAAACTCAATACCACTTTACCCTGTAATGAAGGGTTCTTTCTCAACTCACGGTTATAAAGTGTAAATAATGACGACTTATTTTGATCAAATACTAGCCTAATATTTCCGCTACCTCGTACCTTACCTTTTGAGCGTTTCTTAGCTTGAGCAGTAAGCTTTTCGGCTTCGTTTTCTTCTAATACGGTTTCCGTTCTTTCAGTTAAAGCCACTGTTTCAGCAGGAACAGCCATTGCATTGGTATTAACACCACCACTTCCCGCTCGAACACTGCCAGAATCAATCGCACTGGTTTTAGCCGCAATAGTTGGCGCAATCATTGAGCCGGTAGGCGTTGATGTTAGTGCACTCGTATCTAATGATGCCCTCATATCTGCCAAGTCATCTTGCAGCGCTAAAAGGCCGCTTGATTTTGCCACTTTTTGAGCTTGTTTAACCGTCTGCTCCGGTGGAGACTTTTTGGGCTTCGGCTTTGGCTTGGGTTTTTCTTTCTTCTTAGGCTCTGGTGGTTTTTCATCAGGCTTTTTTTCAGGTTCTTTCTTCTCTTCTTTTGGCTTTTCCTGTTTTGGCTTTTCAACCTGTTTTTTCTTCTCAATAATCACTTTTGCCAACTGAGGAGGCAGCGCCTCTAGTTGCGAACGTTCCTTTTCAACCAATTTCACGCCAGGAATAATAAAAGCCATGGGCAAAACTATAACAAATGACAGAATAAGAATAAGCTTAAATCGTTTAGACTCTTGCTCTACGTTACTCCAAGGCAATGTGAGGTTATCAGTATAATGATGACTCATCCTAACCCCCACTCTGCTTTGGAATTCTTGATACCGCTAACGATATATTGGTGTAATTTGCATCAACACAGCTGTTCATGATTTTTTTAAGTGTGTGATACGGCACATTTTTGTCGCCCATAATGGTAATAGATAATCCATTCGATGGGTCGGCAGGTACTAAGTGCTTATTACGAGAAGCCTGATATTTTAGTTCCTCACTAATACCGTTAATAATTTCACTATCATTCGGAATGGCTTTTAAGCTCGCTACTTTCCGCCCCTGAATAAGAATATCATCACCAGCCAAAGTCAAAATAATAGTTTCTTTTGGATTTAGCTTGGCAGAGGACTCTGGTAATTTAAGGGATTTATTCTGTTGCAGTACTTTTACATCAGAGGAGTTTACCATTAGGAAAAAGACCAAAATGGTAAATATATCCATTAATGAAACTAGGTTAAGACCGCCTGCTTTATGCATTCGACCATAATGTCGCTGCATACGTCGGGCTCTTCTGGATACTTTCATTGGACGCCCTCCGTTGATTCACTTACGGGTAAGTCGGGAGCGTCACCAATTGAAATTTCAGGGAACAGTTCTGCTTCAACCAAGTTTGCAGCTACAACGGCAGGGTACGAACGGGCTGTGTCCATAGCCGTAACTAAAGTTTGATAAGAGGTATTTTTCTCAGCTAAAATTGAAATGTCTTTTTTTTCTGGAAGGCGTGCTTTTAGCTGCTTTAAGACAAGTCTTAACTCTTCAAACTGATAACTACTACCTATATTATCAATACGCTTAATCAGACCGCCTTTTGAATCAGCTACCACTAATGCCTGCTCTCTAACAATTAGCTGTATTTGCAAATTCTCTATATCAACATCGATTTCTTGTGAGCCAGCAGAGAAATTGAGATCTAAAATACTAGTCTGCGAGAAAACCATACCCAGTAACAACACTGGAACTAGAACAATCATCAAGTTCATAAATGCCGTTATATCTAGCTCAGGTTCAATGTGTAATTTTCTGTGTTTCCTTCTCATACAACCTTTCTTCTTAACTATTCCTTTTGTTGCGTCTGTCCTCATCAACTACCTACATGAACGACAGAACACACCTGCACCGCATATCAAATTTAAGCGATTAATCTCTATTAGAAGGTTGTTGTGAAATAATATTTAATAGCTTTACTCCTGCCATTTCAAAACTATCAACAATTTCATTTGTTTTTGTTTGAAGAACAGCATGGCTCAATAAAAGAGGAATAGCTGCTATCAAGCCGAAAGCAGTTGTATTCATAGCAACCGAAATACTTTGAGACAATAGTGAGGCTTTTTCGGCAGGGTCAGCATTAGCAACTGCGGTGAAAGCGGCAATCAAACCAATAATAGTACCTAACAATCCTAATAGTGTCGCAACATTCGCTAAGGTAGCAAGGTACTGTGTGCGCTTTTCAAGCCTTGGAAGCGTTTCCATTAAACCTTCCTCCATCGCATACTCAATATCTTCTCGCTTCTGCTTATTAATAAGGCGACTCAGGCCTGCACCTATAATTTGAGCAATGGCAGTGGATGAGTCATTCGAGAATGCAAGCGCATGCTTATAATCACGTTTTTTTAATAAGGGTAAAATGGCTTTATCAAATGCACTTCGGTTGGCATTTTTTGCCAGACTCAAATAAATAAATCGTTCAATAGCAATAGCTATTCCCAACACAAGCACGATAGCAATCGGGTACATAAACGCCCCACCTTCCTGAAAAAAACGAACTATCGTATCGATCATATCCTTGAACTCTCCTGGGTTAAAATTTTCTGGTTTCTATGTGTAAATTTGTTTTTCGATTAAATTTTTCTTATTCAAATATTATGGCTAATTTAATTACTATTAAGTGCATGCACTTTAACTTCAAGCTTTTTTCTAAAATGAAAATCTTCTTTATGAAAAGAAGGCTCTAAAGGCTTAAGAATACCATTCAGTACTGTGTTAGGTGGATGCTGTGCTCTTTTTTGATAAGATGGCGGCTGCCATGGAACAATATACAGCACCTGAGGTTGATAATTACTCCCCATAACGCTCATACCTTCAAGCTCGGCACTAGTCTCATTTGTTTCTACTTCTGCAAAAACACTAAACGTACTGAAGCTTAGTACTAATATAAAAAATGAGCTTAAAGCATTTGTTATCATCGACTACGCCTTTTGAGATCTTTAATCCAACTACTGACGTTTTTATCTGTACCATTTTCAGCTGAGACATCTACCAACGCTAAATAACGTTCATAATGTTTTATTGCCTTTGCGTAATCATGCAAATAAATTTCATTTAACACAGCTAGATTAAAGTGGAGATCTGGACTATCAGGAGCAACGTTTAAGCCTTTAGAGTAATATTCAGATGCTTCCTTGAATTGCCCTTTTGACCGAGCAATAACCCCTAGATTATTAAACGCCAGATAATATTTACTATCTGCTTCAATAGCTTGGGAATAATAGTGTTCAGCACTATCTTGATCATTCTGTTCTTCTGAGATCAACCCTAAATTATATAAAGGCGCAGCTAAATCCGGGTGTTTTTCAATAATGCTGATTAACAATTTATTAGCTTGAGGCAGATTCCCCTGATCAAGGTAAGTTAATGCTCTCTGATAGTCATTTAAAGCTATTTCATCAATCACTTTAACTTTTTTAATTTGCTGTTCTTTATTACTAGCAGCAATATCACGATCTAATTGTTGCTTTTCAGCCATACCTGAACAGGCTGACATCACCAAAACAAGAAATGCAGCCGAGAGAATTCTTAAAATGGACTTAAGTGAAGACAAAGCCACCAATAATTTATTGAATGTTTCGATCATAACCAACTGACTTCTCCCCTCTTAAATAACGTGCAGGGACAATTGTACCCAAAATTCGATAGCTTTCTTTTACCCAATTATCATAAATGCCATCTTTTGTTCGACTAATGTTGATTTCGTGAACCGCTATAGATTTTTCTTCGAAAGGATACGCTTGCTCCTCAAGCAAAATATCATATTGCTCTAATTGCAGTTCATCTAAAGAAGAGGGCCGCTCAGAGACCATAATGTCATTACCCAAGTTGCGATAAACTTCGGCCAATTTAAATGTCGCTTCAGTGGTATATTGCGCCACACCGTATTTTGGTACTTGCTGTAGCTGATCAACAACGACCTTAAGTAGTGCACTTTTTGTCTTAAGCGACTTTTTAAGTGGTAAAGTTAGTTTTGCAGACTCAAATTTTTCAAGATCATCTTGTGCCAGAGTCATACGGGCTGATGCAGCTAAATATTTCGAGCGCGCATCTCTATTTCCCCCTGCGGAAGCATCAACTTTAATTAATTTATTAAGCCATTTATCTCTCTTTGAAAAATGTCCTTTTTGAGCATAGAAACTTACCATCGTTTGATGAGCTTCAATATATAAATCATAAGGCTTAGGATACTTAGCCACATATTGTTGAAGTAATTCAATTGATTTGTCTTTTACTCCCGCAGAAGAGTATAGATCCGCAGCCTGATACAGTGCTTTCCTTGATTTTTCAGGATCTACAGCAGGATTATTACTAAGTAGAATTAGCTGATCTGCCGCATCAATTTTATCACCACTTTCAAGGTAAGCATAAATTAGCTTATCAGGAATAGTTTCTGTTAAAGCGTGACTAGGAAAGTCTTTCTGAAAACGTTTTAACACAGTAATAGCTTTTCGCCATTGTTTTAATTCAAGTAATTGAGTTGCAGCATCATACTGCGCATTTGGCCTTAAACTTGAATTCGGCATTACACGCCCTAAACGCAAAAACTGCTCAACTGCTTGCTCCCGGTCGCCCGCTACAATTGCCGCCTCACCCTGTTTGTAGATAGATGCAGCGCGACGCTCTTGCAACAAAGCAAATGACTTATTATTAGCCGTCATTAAATCACTTGCCATATCATAGGCACGCTCAGCAGCAACATAGTCTTGCAACTCAAAGTTTGCATGGCCATTCACCAACCAGCTCGATCGCTTTAATGGCTTTGATGCTAGAGGGTGATCAAGAACAGCCTGAGAAGTCGACCTTGCTATAACAAAGCGCTTAGCACTTAAATATTCATTAGCCAAGTCATTTAAGATAGCAGGAGTACGCGTATCATCAGGGAAATGGTTTGCAAACAAATTAATACTTTCGTAACGATGACTTTGCTGCTCAAGATTAGGTTCTTTAAACCCTTGTCTTATTTTCTGGTTTCTCATTTCATTATGAGCTAGCACAGCTGCATAACCTGCTTCCAGTGCGAATGAGTGTGAACCAGACTGGTAAGCAGAGAATTCATAGCTATGAATAGCCAGTACTAGTTTATTTATCTTATAAAATGACTCACCCGCTAAAAAACTATACTCGCCTCGCTTGGGATCTAAAGGGAATGTATCAACTAACTGCCGATAGTAATTTCCAGCCTTAAGGTAATAAGAATCTTGTATTGATTCTTTTTTAGCTACTCCCGCTTTTTGAGCCAGAATATAGTAATAATGGGATAACTCATCGAGGTATTGATGCATCCATTGGTCAATATTATCACTACCAGTCTGATTACTCTGGTGCCTGTTCATCGTGCTGTAATTTTCAACAAACAGCTCTTTTTCTTGCCACACCTTAAGTGGAAATTGCCCCACAGAATAAGCCGTAATAATTGATTGACTCATGAGTGGTGCATGTATATCGCTTGGATACCGGTTAATATAAGCTCTTGATGCACTAGCGCTATCTTCATAACGCTCTTGCGCCAAATAGTGCTGCGCTAACTGCTCATATAACAAGTAACTATACTCACGGTTACCCACCTCATCTAATAACGCATCAACTCCCTCAGCACCATTTCCATATGAAAAAGAAATACTGAGCACTCGGAATGTATCACGAACCGTTTCGCCCTCTATTCCATCCAATTCAAGAAGCGCTTGTTGTTTTTCTTTTGCTACCTTACTCGACAGGTCGAGAACCCTAATAAATGTCTTTCCTGATTCAGCATACTTAGCCTGCTTGAATTGAGACCACCCCATCATGAATACGGCCTTGTCATGAAAATGAGAGTCTTTACTGTTCACAAGGGATTTTTTATAGGCCTTTTCAGCTTTTTTGTAGTGGCCCAGCGAGAAATTGGCCTCTCCAACACGAAACTGAGCCTCTACTGCTAAATGAGAATTAGGGTACAAACCAACCAACTGTTCAAGGCTTCGTAAAGATTTCTCATATTGCTCTGTCAGGTCGTAAGCTTTAGCGGTCTGGTAAAGAAGTTCATCAATTCGGTTGTTGTAGACACCAGTACCTACGATCATTTCATAGCTATCTAGTGCTTTTTTGTATAATTCTCTCTCTTCTTCCGGCGATCGCTCACTTTGGTCGCCGTAAATGGCTTCAAGATTAGTTAATCGATGTAAAACATCAATCCTTACCTCAGGGACTGAAGTCTCATTAAACAGTCGACGATAACGACGAATAATTTCTTTGACCGGTACTGAAGGCAGTGATTCCTGATCAAAATTCAAGAAGGCGGGCTTTATATCACCAATTGTTTCAGGTTCAGCATCAAAATCTACAGAGAATGATGCTTTTGTAGCAGCACTAACCAAACCAAAGGTAAACATTAAAGCTAACGCTAGCAAAAACAGGCTAAGCCGATAAACGGGAGAAAGTGTCATTTCCCTCCTCCCTTTTCAGTTTTCTTTTTCTGCGACCTGTTCGCTGCACGCTGTTTGTTTGAGTACTGAACCATTGCGACATACTCATAAAGATGTGCAAGACGCTGTTGTGCCGTTTCATGATAAGTCACAAATTCAAGTTTTTTAGTCTGTAAAACTGAAATCACATGCTCTGTAAGAGCTTTATCTTGCTGTTTACGAACAACACTGAGCTCCTGTTTTTGGGTGATAATATTTTTCTTAAGGTTTGTAACGCGTTGCTTAAATGATTCTAAATTAACAGGTCCTTTTGATATTAAACCTTCAAACGTTTCAAGCCCTGCCTTATAGCGTTCAACTTCCTTATCTAAAACACGAAGCGTTTCCTGTGTTAAGCGTAAATTTCTTTCGTATTGCTCACTCGCTTCCCACATTACCAGCCCATTAAGTCGGTCGATTCGTTGCTTTAAATCCTTAAATTCCCTTACGCTAATATCAGCTTTTATTTTTAAAAGGTACGTATCAAGCTCATTAACCGACTCAAGACGTCTCAATGTACGGCCTGCCGCTACTGATAATACGTCTTGATTATTCTCTGCAGTAGCCAGAGATATTTTTAGCTTATTAGCCTCATATGAAATAGTATTAATTCGCTTGGCTCTATTATTAGTGTCAGCTTTCTTTATACGTTGATAATAACCACTAATTCTTTGTTTAAGCATCTCATCGTAAACCGAGAGATTGTGCTCCCATAATGAAAGGTTTTCATAAAGAAAGGCCAACTCAATAGACTGCTTAGCTAATTGATGAAGCTGGTTATCGGCCATAATATATTTAAGATATGCGACTTTGGGTGTATTTGTCGCAATACTATCTGATAAGAACCACTCAAGATCATCTAAAGCACTTTTTCCAAAAAACGTACTGCGTGCACCATTCTCTGACACAGCCGCAATAATTTTATCAATATTTCGAGACTCTTTATCAAATACTGAAATTGCTTCGAGGTATGATGAAATAGCCTTACTGCTATAACCTTCTTTATCATAGGCGAAAGGTATGGCTAAAAAAGCATCAGCAACACCTGGGTTTATCAATGGGTATTTTTTTACACGGTACCAAGATTGGATAGCAGACCTATAACGTTCCTGGCTTGAGTTTGCCACACCATGCATGTACAACGCTTTTGATGCAAGATCACTATCAACCCGCACTTGATTTAAAAAAATAAGCGCCTTTTCATAATCTTCAGCCTGAATTGAAAGATAGCCTGCCGCTAGTAAAGTTTGATCCTTTAATTCAGCAAGGGGGGCTGTCTTTTTTGTATTTAACGCATCCGCAACACGGAGTGATATAATGGCTCGGGTTGGCTCACTATCGATCTCTGAATAAGCAATACCTAAATTATAATAAGCATAAGAAGCCCAGGCTCCCTCTTTCATCTTTCCAAGTATAGCGGCGGCTTTAGTATATTGTTCAAGCTTTATATAGGCATTAGCCTGGTAATAATGTAACTCTGAAAGCACCGCTTTACTTAGCTGGCTTTTGGGTTTATTAAACCACTCTAATGCCTTAGCCCATTCACCCCTGTTATAAGCCGCTTTGCCAAGCTGGAAATTAGCAATCACCTTAGTTTCTGCAGTTCTACTACTTTGCAACTGATTATAAAACTGAGCTGCTTGGTCATTAAGTCCAAACTCAGATAACGAATAGGCTAAATCAAGCGTGTTTTGTTCATTTGAAGACTCTGGGCTACGAATAATGGCATCGAAATGATTCCCTTTATGTAGCTCAAAAAGCATCACCCCTTTTGCTATATGCGCGGGCAATTGCTCTTTTGCTACCCCCAAAGAGGGCATAAGAACGGCAAGAAATAGCGAAGTCAACAACCCCGCCATTAAATGACCTGAAAAATAGGATAATGAACGCCTTATCATCAAACTAAACCTTAATGCCATTCTGTAAACTTGAACTCAGGTTCAATTTGCTGAGAGTCTGACAAGCTAATTTCTATAAATTTAGAACGATTAGACTTTTCAAAACTAAAGTTCTTTTCTTTACGAAAATAATGATCATTAGCGCCCTGCCCGTTAAAAACAGCCGTTAACTTATGAGGGCCTGATGATATATTCCCCATGTAGAGACGTTGTATCCCCCCCTTCTCTAATGCCTTAATCTCTGCTTCGGAATATAAATAAGTAGTTGCTATTTTCCCGTCAATTTTTACCTCAATTGAATCTAGCAAGAACTTACTTTTTGTTTTTAAAGATAAAAATAGAGCAACCTGAGTATCAGCTGGGTAAAGTAACTCTTCCTCTAATTTGAAGAGAGCTCTATTCAGATCAACAACATCTGACTTTAACTTCTTAGCTGAAGCTTGAATGGATTGCTCTGCAGCTACATTGCCCACGGAAAAGCTAAGGGAAAGTACAGTTAATAGCGTTACTAACAACTTTGTTAAAATATTACTAAAACCACCTTTCAAGGTCATAAACAAATCTTGATATTGTTTTTGTTTTAAGTCGTGCTGCAATCTCATCCACTCATACTCTTTCTATTTTACAAATTCTGTTTTTAATATGGTTAGACGTACATATTAATATTGGTACAAACTGTTACAAATACTAGTTTGCGCAGATACTATCACCATTAGAATATTTATTTACGTTACTTATTTCACCAATTTAATAAATAATCACATTATTGGAGAAATAAAGCGTTTATTTTGGATTTTTAATGTACCTAGAAGGTATAAATGAAAGGATAAATAGCGTTTAAACTAAAGAATTATGTCGATCCCTTTTACATATTGATCATTTTTTAATCAAGCATAATGTGAGGTATGTCACATAAGGCATTGTTTGAAATATACTAGCAAAAAACTTGGCAAAGAATCTGTATGACTATAAGTGATTCAAAAATATGCCGAGTTTCGCCGATGAGCCTCAACCTCATCGGCTTTTTTTTGCTTTTTAAGCGCGTGCTGTTTTATCGCTACTTTGTAAGCTCTTTCATCCCCTTCTCAAGGCCTTGTATTGTTAATGGATACATCTTATCTAATAACAACTGCTTTGTGATCCCTAGAGAGCCACCATTCCCCCAATAGGGTTCAGGCATAGGGTTAAGCCATATAACCTTATCAAAATGCTCTGTAAGCCTCTGCATCCAGACTGCACCTGCCTCGTCATTCCAATGTTCAATACTGCCACCTGGTTGCGTAATTTCATAGGGGGCCATTGATGCATCGCCTACAAAAATAACTTTATAATCAGAGGTATACTTATGGATAAGATCCCATGTATGGGTTGTCTCACTGACCCGGCGGACATTATTCTTCCATATACTTTCATAAACAAAATTATGAAAGTAAAAATACTCAAGATGCTTGAACTCAGTCTTACAAGCAGAAAATAACTCTTCGCAAACACGCACATGAGGATCCATTGAGCCCCCAATATCTAAAAACAACAATACTTTTACCGTATTGTGTCGTTCAGGAACCATTTTTATATCTAAGTACCCTGCATTACGTGCAGTTGAGCGAATAGTGTCATCTAGATCGAGTTCTTCTGCGGCTCCCTGTCGAGCAAATTTACGCAATCGGCGCAGAGCCATTTTAATATTTCTTATGCCAATGGTTACACTGTCATCAAGATCTTTATAGCCTCGTTTTTCCCAGACCTTAACCGCACGACCATGGCGTGACTTATTTTGGCCAATACGAAAACCTTCAGGGTTATAACCATTGGCTCCAAAAGGTGATGTTCCACCCGTGCCAATCATTTTATTGCCACCCTGGTGTTTTTTCTTTTGTTCTTCAAGTCTCTCTTTAAACGCTTTGATGAGCTCTTCTAAGCCACCCATGCCTTCAATTGCAGCCTTCTCTTCTTCAGTAAGCTGCTTTTCGAACTCTGCTCTTAACCATTCATCAGGTATAGCCTGGGCTAAAAGGTCATCCAGATTTTCAATACCCTTAAAGTAGCTGTCAAACGCACGATCAAATTTATCGAAGTGGCGTTCATCTTTTACCAAGCAAAGACGACTCAAAAAATAGAAGTCGTCTAAATTTGCAAAAGCCAAGTGCTCTTGAAGCGCCTCAAGAAGATCTAGAAACTCTCTGAGCGTTGCAGGGACTTTGGCTTTCCGAACCTCTAAAAAAAAAGATATCAACATTGAATAATCCTAAAACTTAGCCTTTACGGCGACTCATAAATGCTAAGCGCTGTAGCAAATGAACATCTTGCTCATTTTTCACCAAAGCTCCATATAGTGGAGGAATAGCCTGTGCTGGATCATGCTCCTGCAGAAGCGAATTACCTAACTCGTCAGCCATAAGTAGTTTTAACCAGTCAATTAACTCAGACGTTGAGGGCTTTTTCTTCAAGCCAGGCACTTTTCGTACATCAAAAAAGATATCTAATGCTTCTTTTACCATATCTCTCTTAATGTCAGGAAAATGAACATCAACAATATGGTTCATGGTTTCAGCATCAGGAAAGCTAATATAGTGGAAGAAACAACGACGCAAGAAGGCATCCGGCAGTTCTTTTTCGTTATTACTGGTGATGATAATAATTGGTCGATTTTTTGCCTTAACGATTTGCTGGGTTTCGTATACAAAAAATTCCATTTTATCGAGTTCTTGCAGTAAATCATTAGGAAACTCAATATCCGCTTTGTCAATTTCATCAATCAACAAGATAACGCGTTCATCATTCTCAAATGCTTCCCATAACTTACCTTTCACAATGTAGTTCGAAATATCTTCAACCCGACTATCACCCAACTGAGAGTCTCTCAAGCGTGACACTGCATCATACTCATAAAGCCCTTGTTGTGCTTTGCTGGTTGATTTTATGTGCCACGGAATAAGCTTTGCGTCGAGTGATTTAGCCAATTCTTCAGCCAACATGGTTTTACCTGTACCTGGCTCACCCTTAATCAGAAGTGGACGTTGTAGCACGATAGCTGCGTTAACCGCCATCTGTAAATCTTCTGTTGCGACGTATTGATCGGTACCTGTAAATTTCATGTAATGGCCTTTATTAAAATTAGAACAATATTCTAGTAAGAGTATATTATTTTAAATTCTTCAGAACAATTGTGTTTACACGTTTTTTTTCACCAAAATTAGTTCACTTTGAACTACACTACCTTAAGTTTAAGTTCGCAAACACACCTAGACCTTTACTTTATTTGGAGACTGCACCTAATGGCACGAATTTACGATGACAACACACTCTCTATTGGTAACACCCCTCTAGTTAAACTTAACCGAATAACCAAAGGGAAGATTTTTGCAAAAATTGAAGGAAGAAACCCTAGTTACTCAGTTAAATGCCGAATAGGCGCAAGTATGGTGTGGGATGCAGAGCAGTCAGGAAAATTAAAGCCTGGCATGACGTTGGTTGAACCTACAAGTGGTAATACAGGTATAGCGCTTGCGTTTGTTGCAGCTTCACGAGGCTATAAGCTTATGCTTGCTATGCCTTCTTCTATGAGCCTTGAACGAAGAAAAGTAGTTAAAGCCCTAGGGGCAGAAGTGGTGTTGACTGAACCAGCAAAAGGAATGAATGGCGCGATAGCGAAGGCGACAGAAATAGTTGCCAGTAACCCTGAAACGCACCTTATGCTACAACAATTTGAAAACCCCGCTAACCCAAAGATCCACGAAGAGACAACGGGGCCTGAAATTTGGAATGACACCGACGGTGAAATAGATATTCTTGTTTCCGGTGTAGGAACAGGAGGAACTATTACCGGTATTTCCCGATATATTAAAAATACAAAAGGTAAACAAATCACTTCAATTGCCGTTGAGCCTGTGGCATCTCCTGTTATTCGCCAAGCCTTAAACAATGAAGAATTAACACCATCTCCCCATAAAATACAGGGTATTGGTGCAGGGTTTATTCCTGCAAACCTTGATCTTGATATGGTCGATGCGGCGGAATCCGTTAGCAACGAAGATGCAATAGCGTTTGCTCATAAGCTAATGCAAGAAGAAGGAATTCTAGCAGGAATATCATCTGGCGCAGCCGTTGCGATTGCTTGCAAAGAAGCAGAAAAGCACCCTGATAAGAATATTGTAGTAATACTGCCAGACTCAGCAGAACGTTATTTATCAAGCCCTTTGTTTGAAGATTACTTTACTGACAACGAAACTGTACAGTAATTTCTAGCTCTGACCCTCTTGCGACCCTCCTTCAGTTAGGCTGCAGGAGGGTAATAAGTGGAGTAGTTATGTTATGGTTTATCTTTATCCTCGCTATCATCAGTAGAGGTTAAGTCCTCGGTATCAGCAATATCAAAGTCCTCAAGATTGAACTCGTCAAGTGGGTCGTCTTCATCTTCAGCTTCATTCTGAGCCAAAATATCATCAACTAATTCGTCGGCAGTCTTACCATCAGGCAGTTCGTTATTACTATCACCTGCATCTACCTCTTCCGTTTCAATTAGCTCTGGCTCATCTAAGTCTTCAACTAAGGGAGGCTCATCTTCATCAGCCAAATCAAACTCAACATCATCTAACTGATCGAGTTCTGGCTCTATCTCTGGCTCTATCTCTGGCTCTATCTCTGGCTCTGGCTCTGGCTCTGGCTCCGACTCCGGCTCTGGTTCCGGCTCTGGTTCCGGCTCTGGCTCTGGCTCTGGTTCAGGTTCAGGTTCAGGTTCAGGTTCAGGTTCAGGTTCAGGCTCAGGCTCTGGTTCAGGTTCAGGTTCTGGTTCAGGCTCTGGTTCAGGCTCTGGTTCAGGCTCTGGAACAACAAGCTCTTCATCGTCCTCTACAAAATCGAGTTCGTCACCCAGAGCATCATCCACACTCTCTTCAAGAGCTTCAGGCTCATCAATTACCTCATCCTTAATCTCTTTTTCTTTTGTATCTTTTTTACTGGGTGCCGCTTTGGCTTTACGCTTCTTGATAAACCAAACACCTAAACCTACTGCCAACGCAATCACCAAGGATGCAGCGCCGGCTATAATGCCGTAGAGCATCGTTTTAGACATCCCCTCTTCAGGCACCTCTGGTGTGATAGTATTTTGTTCAAGGGTTTCCGGTATTTGAATCGGAGGGACAATCGTTGGCTCAGCCCCCGAGTCAGCATTACTTATAGGCTCAGAAACTTCTTCAACAGGTGGCTCGTCGGTAGCACTATCTTCTGGCTCAGCTTCAGATATTGATACATATTGATTTGTATCTTCCATATCTCGTGGAAATTTAGCCTCAAATGATTTTGGGGCAAACTTAAATGGATTACCTTCTGCATTAATACCTTTTACTTTTAATGCGACTTTATAAGCGCCATCACCTTTTGAGTTATCGATAGGTAATTCCCAGCGCTGTGACGGCCCTACAAAAGGAATAGTTCTGATGATACTTGAGCCATCCGGTGCTTTAATTTTTGCAACAATTGAGGATTTCTCAAGATCAATATTCTTACTTCTAGGTGAAATAACAACGGTATATTGGGTGTCTTCATTATAACCCGTCGCAGCAAGTTCAATATCAAAAGGCGACCGAAGGTTTATTATCTGGCGATGCTTTCTTTTAAAAGTTTTTCCATCAACCAGTACATTAACTTCATACTGCCCTACTTTATGGAGCTTACGAATTCCATCACGAAAATAACCATCAGCAGGCGGGCTATCAGGGTCAGAAATGGTTTTTGTTCCTGACTTCTTTTCTTCATTAATTAGGTTAAGTTTTACATCTAGCAAAGATAAGAACTCTTTACTGGTCACAAGAGTGCCATCTTCCGTAAAACTAACCTCTACTTTCAGGTAATCACCTGCGTAAAAATTGGAAGGTAGTGGTAGAACATGCATACTTAAGTTACTCACTACCGTAACTCTACTATCGGGTTCCAGCTCTGCATCAATCCGCCACTCACCTTCTAGTGGGTGCTTTACTGTAATCAGGTCATAGCCTTTATCTCGATACCAGCGTACGTATTCAGAATGTTTTTCAAAGCCCTGTTTTGAATCATCAGGCCCAATTAAAATGGTTGCTTTACTGCCTTTCTTCCTGAAAATAAGGGCTGTGAATTCCTCAATACTGGAATCGATATCAAAATTATTTCCTTCCAGAGGCACTTCCTCTGCAGGCACCGCCTGATTAAAGGCTTGTAAGAAAATCTTGGTGAGCTCTTCTGAGGTTTCTGCAACCGCCGCGTTACCGCCGGTATTCACGGCCATCTTTTCCAGCAATGGTATATCAGCGTTTTGTGATAATGCGATGGTATGAATTTTGGCGCCACTTTGCTCAAACGTCTTAACTATATCGGTAAGAATTCGCTCTCTTTCTGTAGCATTTTTTGAGGGATCTCTATCAATATCGACCATTCCATCCGTCAATAGAATAAAGTGTGTATTGTTAAATGACTTGCCAGCGGTAATATCATCACTTGCCTTTTGAAGCGCTCCACCAATATTGGTGTAGAGTGCAACAGAGTTAATTTCTTTCGCTTTAGACTTGGCGTTCTTTCTCCATTTAGCATCAACCTTTTCATGCTTTACCAGCATATTTACATACTGACCAAATGTCCAAATACCTGCTTTGCTGCCGTCGGGTATTATTTCAGTCAGAAGATTAACTGCAGGGATTCGCAGGTTATTCGGGTCATTCTTTTTCATGCTGCCTGAGATATCAATTAATACTCTAACGTCACCTTGGACTTCAGGGGCACTTTTAGGTTTAGCGGCATTTGCAGCTGAAATGCAAAGGCTGAAATTCAAAACAGCAATAAAAGCAAAGCGAAAAAAGGAGGTCATGAGGAGCCTACTATAAAATAAAAATTAGTTATTACTAAATATTTATAGCAGGTTTAACAATAAGAACAACGTGGTTTTAAAAGAATTTTATGAGAATAATGAGTTTACTCTTTGTATTATAAGACTATATTTCATTATCATAGATAAATGAAGATCTAGTCATTCCCCTCATTTATTAGTGAAAACCGTGGTTTAACGCTACCTTCATGCTCAACTGTTTCTGTAAACATACTTAAAGGTCGAACCCATAAAGCACCTTCACCATATAATGGGCGATACACCACAAGAATTTCAGAGGTTTCGCTGTGAGTAGCAGTGCCGTAAACCTGATATAAGCCACCCTTAAAATGCTGATATTTACCTGGGGTTATTTTACTTTCAGGAAGATTTGAGATATCCATAATTTTAGTAACCTATTAAATAAATTTACCGAAGAGTGTGCAATAACTTAACTCTCCTGCAAATGCAGTAGCTTTCGTATTACATATTCCAAGGTTAAAAGCGCTGTTAGCAAGGTAAGCGCCCCAAGCAAGTGTAAGCCTGCTTTAATCGCTAACTGTGTATGGCCTATAACCCACTCATACCCTCCCACCAAATAAGCGGGGGCGAACCATTTTTGCTCAATACCTATATCAACAGGTGTTAGCAATAAAACAATGACTACCAAACGTAATACTTTGCTTACATCTTTAAATGGAATAGAGTGTGTCATTCTCCAAAATACAATGATCACCCCTAATGCAGAGAGCAAATATATCCCCCACGCAGCAAGGTAACTCTGACTAAGTATCACAGGTTAATAACTCCCTCAATAATATGATCTTCCCAATCCTCTTCAGGCACATCGATTTCACTAACTACCTTACCTCTAACTGAGCACTGGGCTTTATGAACGGCTTCTGAGTTACCAGCAACCAATGGATGCCACTCAGGTAAAGACTTACCTTCAAGAAGAAGGCGATAGGCACAACTGGAAGGCAGCCAACTGAATTCATCAAGTCGCTGAAGACTCAATGAGATACAACTTTCTACTTTCTCTTGTCTGTCTTCATAAGACTTGCAACGACAGCTTTGCTGATCTAAATATTTGCAAGCGATATCGGTGTAGTAAAGATCGCCCGTATCTTCATCTTCCAGCTTTTGTAAACAACATTTACCACAACTATCACAGAGCTGCTCCCATTCTTCTTGTGACATTTCAGGAAGTGATTTTACCAGCCAAAAGGGGGATACCTGTGCAATCATAAGTACTAATCTTCAGCGTCTTTTAATTTTTTGTTGAATTCAACAAAGCCTGGTAAGTAGTTTTCTTCTACTGGTGGCATTTGTAAGAAATACCCTTTATCTGAAATATCAAACAGCACTTTCTTTGCATCTGCTCTCGCTAGTTTTTTATCTTCAGTTAAGAGCATGTCAGCCACATGTATTGGCGAACCAAAAAAACCCAAAAGCTCTTCAGGTATTACCTTTACGCCTTTTATTTTTTCAATATAGACATACATTTCAGCCTTTTTTGAACTTTTATAAATAGAACAAAGTAAACGATTATTACTCATTAAAATGGCTCGCTGTAGTCTCTTTAAAAGGTTGGGTTAATAATTTTATACGCCATTCACCAAGCGCTTCAGGCAGTTCAATAACACCCCCTGAATTTTTTTGTTCATATGCTTTTTGAACGAAGCACTCCAATAAGCGTTTTTTACCCAAAAGTTCAGGGGTAATTTCTTTATCTAATGCAACACGTTCTGCCGATTTTTTCAGTGAGCGATAAAAATCTAGTTTTACGCCATTCAAAGGGCGTGGAATACGTGGAATATCTGACGACTCATTTAACAGTGCTTTGATTGTATCTACAATGTAAGCACCGTATTGTCTGAACTGACCAGGTTTTAATATTTTTGTTGCCTGTAAAGCATTATTACTATTGGGTAACAACTCTACTATTTCTAATAGCTGCTTATCACTAACAATGCGCCCTCGGGGTTTATCTTTTTTACGCGCTTCTAGCTCTCGCCACGTCGACAAGTTTTTTAGCATCGCCTGACTGCTAAGTGGAAGTTTCCACCCGCCTCGAAATTTTAAATAGTAATTTTCAAGGTCGGTACTGGCTTCTAATACACCCTTATTAGTTAGAGCACACTCTTGCTGAACAACCTCTGAAAACCCTCTTTCATCAAGCTTTTCTTTTACTTGCGGGTACACTTCATAGAGGTAATGAACATCTTTTGCAGCGTATTCAAGCTGAGAGTTACTTAAAGGTCTTTTTGTCCAGTCAGAACGCGTTTCACCTTTATCAATAGCTAAGCCAAGGTAGCGTTCAATAAAATTTTGATAACTTAAAGAGATGCCCTGCCCTAGCAATGCACAGGCAACTTGGGTATCAAATATATTCACAGGAATACAATCAGAAATCCGCTGAAAAAGCACCACATCTTCACTCATTGAGTGCATTACTTTTATGGTTTCCCCTAATAACAAAGGCTTTAGTAATGAAAGATCGGTTATTTCAATCGGATCTATTAAATAAACGCCCGTATCATCACAGACCTGAATCAAACCTGGGATCGGGTGGAAGGTATCTACGCGAAGAAACTCGGTATCCAGCGCAATAAAGGATAATTGCATCCAGTAATCTATCTTTTCTTGCAATCTGGAACGATCTTTTATTATCTCTATAGGGAAACTACAACCATAACTACTCATTTATTCGATTCATCCATATGACTCATTCCGATACTCCACCCATGCAACAAAAAACATAATTAATCTTCAAGGGGCTTTCGTCCGGCCAATGCATGGCCTAATGTTCCGCCATCAACATAACCTAACTGACCGCCAACGGGTATACCATGAGCAATTCGAGTCACCAGAATATCACGCCCCTCAAGTATATCAGCGATATAAAGCGCAGTAGCGTCCCCTTCAACAGTTGAATTTGTGGCCAATATCAACTCATGTATAGATGCGTCATCGATTAATCGTAATAACTTATCAATACCAATCTCTTCTGGCCCAATACCATCAATGGGAGATAGATGCCCCATTAAAACAAAATATCGCCCATTAAAGTTTCCAGATTGCTCTATTGCCATTAAATCTGAGGGTGTTTCAACAACACACACCTGACCTGTGTTTCGGCGCTCATTACTGCAAACACTACAAATATCTTGTTCAGCAAGGTTTTGACATTGCTGGCAACGCCCGACCCCTTCTAATGACGCTGTAATCGCTATTGAAAGACGAGCCGCAGAGCGTCGGTCTCGCTCAAGTAATTGCAGTGCCATACGTTGCGCAGACTTGCTTCCCACACCGGGCAAGCAACGTAGCGATTCAATTAATTCATCAACCAGGGGACTAAAACTCATACACTCAACATCTTAAAAGTAACAGTATTTTATAAAACACCCTTTAGAACGGCATTTTAAAGCCAGGAGGCATTTCCATACCCGCGGTCATGCCAGACATTTTGCTTTTATTAGCTTCTTCAATTTTTCTTACTGCATCATTTACAGCAGCCGCTAAAAGATCTTCTAGCAATTCTTTATCTTCTTCTAACAAAGAAGGATCAATCGTTACTTTTTTAACATCGTGTCGCCCAGTCATAATAACTTTAACTAAACCAGCACCTGATTCGCCATTTACTTCAGCATTAGCCAGCTCTTCTTGAGACTTCTGAAACTGTTCTTGCATCTTTTGGGCTTGCTTCATTAATTCGCCCATTCCACCTTTCATCATAACTACCTCTTTTAAATCTTAATAATTAGGGATCTATTGGCTCTACCGTTGACTGTAATATGGTTGCATTAAAGCGATTTACAAGGGAGACAACATTCGGATCACCTTCTATAGCGCTTATCGCTAATGTTAGCCGTTCTTGTTTCTTTCTATCCTTCCATTCCGAGGGGGTTTCAATGTCAGGACTACCCATTACAAATTCTACCAAAAATGTATCACCAAACTGTTGTTTGAATGCACCTACAACTCTGGACTTATGCGTTTCATTGAGTAGCCTGAAAGTACCCTCGGACGCACTTAATATCGCAGAGCTTTCTGTAAGCTTCAGTCCTGTATTTGCAGCCAAATTTTGTGTCATACCTGTTAACTTCAGGAAAGGAAGAATATGCGGCCAGGCATTTTCCATAGTTAGGAATGATGTAATATCACAACTGTCGGCTTCAGGTTCATCGAGCTGTATCTCATCCACTTCAGAACTAACTACTAGCGGATTTAGCTCTTCAGTGTTTAATGGTTCAACACTTAATGGCTCAGTTTTAGGTGACTCAATATTAGCAGGCGCTAAGTCAACAACGGGCTCAACTGACTCAACCGAGTCAACAGAAGAAACTATAGATTCAACTGTTTTTTTTTGAGCAGTGTCTAAGCCCTGATCAGGGAGCTCAACCTCTTGCGACTGCATGTAGCTTTCATCATAAGCCGGCGCATCAACCTGAGAATCATTTAAAGCCGGATGACCGGCCTCAGGCTCAGGTGCAACATCCTGCAAACCAACAGTAACTTCACTTATTTCTACAGGTGGCTCTACTTGATTTACCTGTTGCTCTGCTGGTTGCTGTTCAAGCTCTCTCGCTGGAGGCTCAATGTCACTACTTGTTTCAGAATTCTGTAATTGAAGTTTTGTAGGGGCCTCACCTACATTAGGCTGAAAAGCAAGCATGCGTAACAGCACCATTTCCAGGCCTGCCCTTTGATCTGGCGATATAGGAAGGTCACTTCGCCCAACTAATGCCACCTGATAAAATAACTGAACATCTTCCGCAGATAAAGCCCTTGCCAACTCAACAATCTGCTGCTGATCACCCATCGAGTTATCAGTACTTTCCGGCACTGCTTGTTCTATTGCTACACGGTGCAACACAGAAATAACATTCGCTAATACCGCACTATAATCAGGAGAGAACTCAGCCAATGAAGTAACTTCAGACAATACTTGGCGCGCATCAAGGTTAGCCACCGCTTCAATAATACGATAAACCTGTTTTTGATCAATCGAACCCAGCATTGCGCTGACTTCACGCTCGGTTAAATTATTATGCCCATAAGCAATAGCCTGATCCGTTAAGCTTAAAGCATCACGCATACTCCCATCTGCAGAACGTGCCAATAACCATAAGGCACTATCTTCAAAAGAGATTTGTTCTTGAGTTAATACATGCTTTAAATGGCCTACAATTCTTTCAGGAGGCATATTCTTCAAGTTAAACTGAAGACAGCGAGACAATATGGTTACAGGTAATTTTTGAGGATCAGTCGTCGCAAACAGAAACTTCACGTGCTCAGGAGGTTCTTCAAGTGTTTTAAGTAAAGCATTAAAACTAGATGAGGATAACATATGCACCTCATCTATCAGGTACACTTTAAAGCGTCCTCTAGTTGGCGCGTACTGCACGTTATCTAGCAGCTCACGCATGTCTTCTACTTTGGTTCTTGAGGCGGCATCTATTTCAATAAGGTCAACAAAACGACCTTCAGTAATTTCTCTACAGGTATCACACTGCCCACAGGGTACTGAAGTAATTCCACTTTCACAGTTTAGGCATTTAGCAAGAATTCGCCCGATGGTTGTTTTACCTACCCCTCGAGTACCGGTAAATAAATAGGCGTGATGTAATCTTTGCTGATCAAGTGAGTGTATTAATGCTTTTAATACATGCTCTTGCCCCACCATTTCTTTAAAACTCTGGGGACGCCACTTTCTTGCGAGAACCTGATAACTCATTTATCTAACCTAAGAACACACATTTAAATAACCTAAGAACGACAGCAGCCTAGTAAAATATAGAGCAAGCTTATCATGCCTTAAAGAATTTTTAGAGAGATTTGTTTAAGCTGCTTGAGAGTACCTACAACTTTAGCTTTATCTATACTCATTCAGGTTCTTAGAGTTAGCGTTTCTCTAACCTGCGCTTAACCACTTTTGAACATCTAAAGAAACCATTAAAACCCAGCTCGTTCCTTCTTCCAGGCTAAAATCATGCGCGACAACCAAGCAGCACTCTCTTTTTGGGCGCTGTGACGATGCGACGCCAACCAGTTTAACAACTCATTTATTAGCTGCTCCTCTAGAGACTCGTCAATTGCTTCTCCTTCAAGTGCGGCTTGGCGAGTTTTAAGGCTCATAGTTAGGAGCGTATCAATTCGTTGTAGAAATTCTCTTACCAATGCATGGTCAGGGATATTCAGCGGGTAGTTGCTCAAATCTTGAATCGCCAGTTGTTCAATCTCTATCCGTTCCGAAACACTACGAGCCTCACGATATAGCCCTCTCCATTGATTTATTTTTTTTAGTAAAGGATGAATAGCAGGCGGTAACCAAAGTGTGAAATAGTTCATCTCATCATCCAGGCTCCGTAATGAGCCTGCAACTTTGAGCTTGGTCCACAGGGCTGCTTTCATTTTCCTTTAACAACCCTATCTACCATCCAGTCCACCAGTTGGTCCCCAATAGATTCGTTTATTTGTTTCATATTTTCAACCTTGCATTGGGTGTCTTGAATAAGCATTTCGCTCTCTCTTTCAATCTCGTTAATTAGATTATCCTTCTCCTGGTCAAACTGATTCAGTAACGCTTCAAGCTTTTCTTTTTGATCCTTTTCTAGCTGCTGGCGAAACTGATTTACCCGCTCGTCTGACGCTGCTTCCGCCTCACTGATGACAACACTGGCCTCACGTTCAGCTTTAGCTAATTGCTCTACAAACCGCTCTAGTTCATCCTGTTTCATAACAGCCGCGCCTTTAACAACTTAACCTGAAAGATTGTCTCTCGCTCCTTCTCCTCCAGGCGTTGCTCAATACGGTTTTTTTCACCCACAAGCTCGGGAATTACCACTTGGGTCAGGGCATTAACCTGACGATGACACCGTTTCAACGCCACCGCAATTCGGCGGATACTGGTCTCTATATTCATCAACTTAACTAACGCAGGCAGCTGCTGACCCAATCGCCCGCGTACCTGTTCAGCGCGAAGGTCAAGCTCACTAACTGATCCCATTAAATCTAGCTTGGGTGATTCCATTCCATAATGAGACAACTTAACTGACATCCAACTACGTTTAAGACCCTCAACAGCCTTTAACGGTTCCAATTCACTGGCCAATTTTTGTATTTTTCCTGCAGATTGAGAGACCAACGTTTCCTTCCAAGTACTTTCGATTCCCTCCCATGCAGGGGTAATCTGCAACCGAAGCGCCTTTGCAGACTTTAACATTCGAAGCCCCTCAGCCATTAGAATATCTCTTTTATGCTCCAGCAGCTCAAGACCCTCTTGTGAAACGGTAATCTCCTTTCTTAGAAGAACCAATTCTGCTTTGGTTGCCGGGCGAATATTCTGAGCTTGCATTAGTCTGTCCTCCCAATAATTTGTGTCATTTTGGCGGGCGTGACTTCTTGCCATATTTCTTGATGGAGTTCTAATGCTTCTTTGCTTAGCCTAGTCATTTCTTTAATGGGTAAACAGCCCAAACAATGCCAACCAATGTCAAGGCTTCGTTCGATACTACGATCTTCTGTGCTACCTTGAGCGATAAACTGATGCTCAAATTGTTCACCAAATTGCAGGTAGCATTTATCCAAATCTGAAAGGTCATCTTCCCCCATAATACGACTCATCATTCGCACCTCCTCACACCGGGCATAAGCCGCATAGAGCTGTTCCATCAAGGGAAGATGATCATTGCGAGTAAACCCTTCCCCAACGCCATCACTCATTAACCGAGAAAGTGAAGGTAGTAGCTCTATTGGTGGGTAATGGCCCTGCCTATATAGATCGCGGGAGAGTACGATCTGCCCTTCGGTTATATAGCCAGTAAGATCGGCAATAGGATGGGTGATATCATTGTTGGGCATAGTAAGTATGGGGATCTGAGTAATTGAACCTTTTTTACCTTTTATTTGACCTGCACGCTCAAACAGTGACGCCAGATCACTATATAGATAACCCGGATACCCCTTACGAGAGGGCACATCACCTCTAGCTGAAGATACCTCCCTTAAGGCTTCTCCGTAAACCGTCATATCGGTAAGAATAACCAAAACATGTAAACCAAGGTCAAAAGCTAAATATTCAGCCGCAGTTAACGCTGCGCGTGGCGTTAACAATCGTTCCATCACAGGGTCATCAGCCAAATTGAGAAAGGTAACCGTACGACCCGATATCTCCTCAGCAAAACGTACCGCAACATCATGCTTTACACCAATAGCGGCAAAAACAACGACCAATTCGTCACTTTTACGGGTATTTTTACCTTTCAAAAGTGCACTTAGATCAGGCCGAACACGCGCCTGCTGTGCAATCTGGATCGCTAGTTGATCATGGGGTAAGCCTGAAGAGGAGAAAATCGGTAGCTTTTGCCCTCGCACCAAGGCATTCATTAAATCAATGCCACTAATACCAGTCTGGATAAACTCTTGCGGATAGGTTCGAGCTGTTGGGTTGATCACGCTACCGTTAAGATCTCGCCCTAAGCCAGCCAACGGCGGACCACCATCAATTGGCTCACCCATACCATTAAGCCGTCGACCAATAATAGACGGATCAAGATTTAATGTAATGGGCCTTCCCAAAAAACGAGCACGAATACCTTCTTTGGCTAAACCTGACGTACCTTGAAACACTTCAATTGTGACCTTATCTCCATCCATAAGAACCACACGTCCCTGACGCGTACGCCCCTCCCTATCCACCAGTTGAACTGCCTCACCGTATCCAATGCCAGCCAATTCTACCAACATAGCAATTAATGGGCCTTCGATCTGCTCCAACTGTGTATAGATAATAGGGTCTTTCATGAGCTACCTTGCCAGCTTAAAATTTTATCCGTTTCATCTGACCCCACTTCATCTTTTAAGCGGATCAAATCAGTGAGGCAAAATTTTTCCAATACCTGAGCTACAGGGGATGGATCATCCATCATCAGGCGCAAACGCTGCATAATCAGTTGTAACATGAGAGCCTGTTTTTCTGGTGATGCATAACGATCTTTCGGGCTAAAGGCCGATTGCTGCAAAAAACCCTCCTTGATAATCCGCTCTGCCAAAACCACTTTTCGTTGATGATCGGACAACCCCTCTTCACCCATAATGCGAATTATTCCCTTTAGTTTCTCTGCCTCCATCAACAACCCCATTAATTGATCTCGATCCTGTTGCCACTGTATCGAAATATCACTCCACCACGCCCCAAGTTCTGCGCCATATTCAGAGTAGGATTCAAGAGGGTGAATGGCAGGAAAGAAGCGAGCATTAGCCAATATTTTGTCCAATACCCAAAATGCTTTAACGAAGCGCTGTGTATGCATTGTAACCGGTTCAGAAAAATCACCACCTGGTGGTGATACTGCACCGATGGAGGTAACCGATCCGACCTCATCATTAAGAGTACGCACCTTACCGGCCCGCTCATAAAACTCAGCAGTCCGAGTTGGTAAGTAAGCGGGAAAACCATCCTCTGCTGGCATTTCTTCTAGTCTCCCTGATATTTCCCGAAGAGCCTCTGCCCAGCGCGAAGTGGAGTCCGCCATCAGCGCCACATCCAATCCCTGATCTCGAAAATACTCAGCAATAGTAATTCCTGTATAAATTGATGCTTCCCTCGCGGCCACGGGCATATTAGAGGTGTTGGCAATCATCACCGTTCTCTCTATCAGCGGGTGACCCGTTTTAGGATCCACAAGATTGGGAAAATCACTCAATACACCCGTCATCTCATTACCCCTTTCGCCACAGCCAATATAGATAATTACATCGGCATCACACCATTTGGCCAAATTGTGCTGTGTTACAGTTTTCCCTGTTCCAAAGCCTCCTGGCATTGCCGCAGTTCCACCCTTTGCAATTGGAAAAAGCGTATCAATGATTCGTTGACCCGTAATCAATGGTAGATCAGGTACCATACGTAGCCTCACAGGGCGCTTTGTCCGTACTGGCCAACGTTGATAAAGATATAGATTTTGCTCTTCTCCATTGACTGTTCGGAGCGTAGCAACAGGGTCTTCCAAACAGTATTCACCCTCCTCAACTATGTGAATAAGCTGACCTGACACCAGCGGCGGTATCAATATTTTGTGCACCAATGCATCAGTTTCTTTCACCGTACCGAGGGTTGCCCCACCCTGCAGCTCAACTCCAACCTTATGCTGTGGTGCAAAGTGCCATAATCGGTTCCGATTTAGCGCTTCAGCCGCAGCCCCTCTGCCAATTAGGTCACCCGACTGCTCTTTGATCGTCATGAGCGGCCGCTGTATGCCATCGTAAATAGTGCTCAACAGACCAGGACCAAGTTCAACTAACAATGCTGCACCACTTGAGGCCACCGGCTCACCTATCTTCAGATCCATCGTGTCCTCATAGACCTGAATATACGCATGTACTGCAGACAAGCGGATAACTTCCCCCACCAGGGCTAACTCGCCTACGGTTACCCGCTCGCCCATTGCAAACAATTCCGAATGATCGCAAGCCACCACTGGCCCGCTAATTTTAGTGATTTTCGCTGACAAGCTGATACCACCTCTGCCACAGTTCAGGAGTTAACAACGCCAAACGCTGATCCCAAGACCCATCTACCTCAATGTGCCTCGCTGTATTCTCCAATATCGCCCCACCTAATAAAGGCGCTGCTTCAACTTTAATTCCATTCAACACTAAAGACGCTACCCATTCAGGCTTAAGTTTTAGCTTTAGATGCTGCATCTCTGTTTCTTGCAAACGGCTTCGTGCTTCTTTTACCCAGCACTGAAGGGTCTCGTTATCCAATGGTTTTTGCACGAGCATTTCGCGACAACGTTCTAGCACCATTTCAATACAACGCCTCTGGCAATCCCAAAGAGTTTGTTGTTGTTTCACCTTGGCATCGCGTAACAATTTCACCTTAATCTGTGCTAAACGGCGCATGTTGTCCTGTTTCAGTTTTGTTACCCTAACGTCGAAATCAGACGCCACCTCCTTTTCAACAAGAGCAATCTGTGATTGACAGGTCAATTCAATTTCTTGCAAGCGCTCATCAAGCTTGTGATTAAGTTCAAGCAACAGCTGATCAAGTTTGTCTTCACTCACAGATGAACCTCCCCTTGCCCGATTGCACGCGCTAATAATCGGGACAGCCGTTCAGTCTCTTCTAGTGGGCTACTCGTATTAGGTAGACGCAAATAAAGTAGAGAGTCTTTACCATCATGTGCTAAAGGCAACGGCTCATCCTTACCTAACAATAAACCACAGGTTTCTTTCTCCTGTTTGTCACCCTCAGGCTGAATGCCTAATAATTGAAATAGGAGTTGTTCTATGGGTGCTCCCTTGATTATTAGCTTCACGCTAAATCGCCGCAATAATTACAAAAGAAACGATCAAACCATAAATAGCGATACCCTCAGAAAGCCCCAAGATAATAAGTACCTTCCCCAAAAGCTCCGGTTTTTCAGAAACAGCGGCTACTGCGGCCGACCCTACTTGACCGACGGCTATACCAGCACCAATGCTCGACATACCGGTAGCCAATGCGGCGGCCATATAATATCCCCAACCAGGAAACGGGCTTCCATCCGGCTCATGCTCCACCGCCGCAACCTCAGGCATAAATAGAAAAAGAAGGGTAGACAATAAAATAAAAGACCCAGAGGTAACACAAAGCCCCCAAACCCACCGATTTAGTTTGAATGTACTCATCTGTAAACTCCTTTGATCTGTTATTTGTCGTAACTCAGCCTAATGAGATTTAAACGGAGTAAACGGTACCCCTCCCCCTGAAACGAACTTGGTAAATAGTTCAAAAAAGTGCAAACGTATGGCCTGGATACCCACCAGCAGACCCTCAATAACGGTAATAAATAGATTACCTACAATCAAAGTGAGCCAAGCCAACCACGGATGTGGCGATGCCATATCTACAAAAATAATTACTGTTGCAGAGAGTGCTATGTGGGCAAAAGTAAATGCAGCAATGCGAACAAAAGAAAAAGTTTGCATAATAAATTTCATTACAAAATCATAGCTTTCTAAAAGTGCAGAAAACAAACGTAATACAACGTTTTCCCCACTCATAACATTAAAGTAGTGTTGTGCCATCAAAATCACACTACCGCAGGCTATAGCGAATCCGGTATTGCGTAGATAGCTTAGTTCTACCAGTTGCCCCAATACACACAGAATTAGCGCAAGATAAAATAACAAGCCAACTGGACCAAACTTTTCCCATAATACGGTTTGTAATCGACCTCCTCGCCAAGCATTAAACAACCCCAACCCCATGCCAATACAAAGAAGAACAACACCAATCAGTACACTGGATAATAGATAGAGCAACACGTTTTCCATTGGATGAAATCCAATGGCAGGAATCCAGTCTTCATGTGAAAAAAAACTCCCAAAAACCAACCCAAATATTGCCGCAGATAGCCCTATGGGCATCAACAACCAGCCGGTTTTTTTTGCCACATCCTGGCTAACCAATGGGAAGTGGTAATTGTTGAGCCAAAAACCAAGAAAAAAGAGTAGTAAACCCTGCCCTAAATCGGCAAACATCATTCCAAACATAAGAGTAAACCCCAAGGCCAGTATCGGTGTAGGGTCGAGTTCACGATACCCTGTGGTATCATATAACCCCATTAATACGGCAAACCCCTGGAGTACTTTGGGACGGTGAAACAAGCTTGGTACTAGACTTGAATTAAGACCGCATTGCTCAGCAGGTGTCAGAAGAATGACTTCGTTAGCTAATAGTTTATTAAATCGTCGTTTTTCGCTCGCTGGAACCCACCCATCAATAACACACCACTCCCCTACACAACCGACCCGATTTTCAGTCTCAAAAAGTGTCTTATACTGGTTTTCGCTAAGCGCAGGTTTAGGATTTTCAGCCTGAACAGCATGTTTTTCTTCTGCCTCACCAGATGATTTAGCGCCTATCCAGATAGCAAATTGTTCACCCTGTTTAATCACCCCCTCAGGAAGAGATGAAAGAGAGGCGTTATCAACAATTTTGTAGTTCAAGAGGGTATTTTCAGGAAGCGTCTGCAAGAGATTTTGAGCAGCAACTTGACGATAGTGCTGTTGATATTCTGCTAACTCACTTTTTAAGGGCTCGAGATCCTGCCTTCCCCCTAACCTATAGTGGTCAGTGAGATGGAACACGGCAGTTTGTGACAACAACAGGAGGCTGTCAGCCAAGCATTCTTTGTGCACAAACCAAACCAGCCGTAGCATGGATTGGGGAAATATCACGCATTACCTCCCTCACCATAACAAACTTAATTCAATAACTGATACAAAGATAAACAAGTGTTACTAGATAACAATATAGCAAACATCTGACTATTCACTCGTCTGAAGTCCAGATTATTGCATTAAGAGCTCAGAACCATTCCCAGCAACCAGCAACCAGCAACCAGCAACCAGCAACCAGCAACCAGCAATAAAACTTAATAGAACAAATTTGTTTAATAAAAAAATTGAAACAAACCAATTTTTAACAGATTAAATGATTTTTGAGGGGCTAGTCAGGAAATAGACTATAGAATAAATTTAATGGAAATTATAAGGAGAGAAAATACTGGTGGCGACTTCCGTCAGCTACACCTCGGCACACAAGTCCACCGTTTCGGCTGCTCCCTTCCGGGTCTGACCGGGT
>ENA-OSET01000909-OSET01000909.1-sediment-metagenome-genome-assembly--contig:-NODE-909-length-32107-cov-12.170933_pt1 | contig 32107 bp, 27 predicted proteins | sample MGYA00237882_ERZ534229 | MGnify/ENA primary metagenome ERZ534229 (study PRJEB26408, sample SAMN06266212) | sediment metagenome | isolation source: Hudson Canyon methane seep mesocosm | place... | reverse complement strand
AAGTATAGCCAACAATTCACAATTGACTATACTTAAAGCAATTCCGTACACGCGGGCAAAACCTGCTGCACTTTAAATTGATCAACCTGCTAGGTCTAAATAGCAGGTCGGCCACAAGCCTAAGATCAGTTCTGTCATTCTGACAGCTCAAGTGCTAAACGTGAGGGAGAACTAACCATGTTTCACCTACTAAAAGCTCACCATGTGAGTGATCTGCACTTTAAATATGACCCAAACTCGGGTCTTAAAGCCATTATTGCCATCCACGATACCCGAAAAGGCCCTGCTCTCGGAGGCTGTCGATTCCTTCATTACAATTCTACTGATGATGCAGTTAAAGACGCCCTTCGCCTGGCAAAAGGCATGAGCTTCAAAGCTGTTATGGCCAAGCTACCTCAGGGGGGCGGTAAATCTGTGATCATGAAACCTAACGGTCATTTCAACAGACAGGAACTATTTACCGCTTTTGGGAAGTTTGTAGAAGAACTAAATGGTCGTTATATCACCGCTATTGATAGCGGGACCAGCGCGGTTGAAATGGATATTATCAACCAGCAGACCCCGCATGTGACCAGTACAAGCCATGAGGATAATCCTTCCATTTATACCGCCCAAGGGGTTTTTGAGGGGATAAAAGCTGCTGTTAAAAGTAAATTCAAACAAGACAATTTGAAAGGAATTAGAGTAGCTGTTCAAGGTTTAGGGAATGTGGGCTATCCACTAGTACAAGCACTCCATCATGCGGGAGCTGTATTAATGGTGAGCGACATTAATGCTGTGCGACTTAATCATGTGGCCACTGAATTCGGTGCTACAGCCGTTGCAGCAGATGAAATTTACAGTGCGGATTGCGATGTATTTTCACCTTGTGGCCTGGGGGCAATTGTTAACCGTCGCACGCTTCCTCAATTCAATTGTCAGATTATTGCAGGCTCAGCGAATAACCAACTGGCCACAGAAAAAGACGGTCAACAGCTTTTCGAGCAAGGCATTTTATACGCGCCAGATTATGTCATAAATGGAGGAGGGTTAATTTATGCTTCCATGAATCACATTCATAAAACCAGCACTGAAATAGCACAAAAAACGGGGGAAATAGCCAGCACACTAACAGAGATATTTATCAAAGCAGAAACCCAGAATATGCCTAGCAGCAAAGTAGCTGACCTCATTGCGCAACAAAGGCTTGATAAAGACACAGAACTTGATGAGGTGGCAGCATGAATAAGACATTCGAGTATTCAATCACCTCCACTCAGTATATTGCGCAAGACGGAACGCTGATCAAGCCTTTACCTAACTTCATTAATGATGAACTTCTGCTTAATGCGTATAAAGAAATGGTGTTAATTCGAACCTTTGATCAGAAAGCCATCGCGCTTCAGAGAACCGGCAAGCTAGGTACCTACCCTTCATCATTGGGGCAAGAAGCCATTAACGTCGCCATTGGTCTGGCCATGAAAAAAGACGACGTATTCGTGCCTTATTACAGAGACCACGCGACACAATACCTTCGTGGGGTAACGCTTTCTGAGATGCTGCTTTACTGGGGAGGCGACGAACGAGGCGGGAGCGCTATTGGGGAAAACTGCAAAGAAGACATGCCCGTTTGTGTGCCTATTGCGACACAGTTTTGCCATGCAGCGGGTATTGCTTCAGCCTTTAAAATTCGAGGCGAAAAACGCGCCTCGGTAGTAACGGGCGGAGATGGTTCAAGCTCTAAAGGCGATTTTCTAGAAAGCCTTAACTTGGCGGGAGTATGGCAGCTCCCGGTGGTTTTTGTGATCAATAATAACCAATGGGCTATATCTACCCGGAGAGAGGTTCAGTGTCACGGAGAGACTTTGGCACAAAAAGCCATTGGGGCGGGCATTCCCGGTGTACAGGTTGATGGCAATGACTTTGTTTCTCTTTACGATGCAATGCATGAGGCGCTGAACAAAGCTTACGCAGGCAAAGGCCCTACACTGATTGAAGCGATGAGTTACCGGTTAAGTGATCACACCACAGCAGACGATGCTACGCGCTATCGAAGCAATGAGGAACTTAAAAAAGGTTGGGATCTGGAGCCCGTTAAACGCTTACGTGATTATTTACATAACAACTCACTTTGGAGTTCGGATAAAGAAACGCAACTGCAAGAACGAGTTAAACAACAAGTTGAAGAAGCAGTTGAAACGTATTTGAGCATTAAACCCGAACCAGCATCAGCCATGTTTGATCATTTATTTGAAACACTGCCCGTTCCATTGCAGAAGCAATATGATGAAGTTTGCTCGCTGGGAGGTATTAACCATGAATAGTAAAATTGATGTTCAAAACCAAACCATGGTTGAAGCAATTAACCTCGCGCTAGCACATGCTATGGAAGAAGACGATAACGTAGTATTACTCGGTGAAGACGTAGGCGCTAATGGCGGTGTATTCAGAGCCACGGTTGACCTGAGAAAAACCTACGGTTTAAAGCGAGTAATGGATACCCCCCTGGCCGAAACGCTCATCAGCGGCATTACTGTCGGCATGGCAACCCAAGGACTCAAACCCGTAGCTGAAATTCAATTTATGGGCTTTGTTTATGCGGCTATGGAGCAGATAGTCAGTCATGCATCACGATTACGAAACCGCACTCGAGGCAGGCTAAGTTGCCCTCTGGTTTTCAGAGTCCCCTTTGGTGGAGGCATTCATGCACCGGAACATCACTCTGAAAGTACCGAAGCGCTATTTGCCCATATTCCAGGACTAAGAGTCGTCGTACCAAGCTCACCTTTGCGTGCCTATGGCCTTTTACTCTCCGCTATTCGCAACCCCGACCCAGTGCTATTTTTAGAGCCAAAACGCCTTTACAGAGCCGTATCCCAGCCCGTATTAGATGACGGTAAAGCGCTGCCACTCGACACTTGCTTTACCTTACGGGAAGGCAGTGATATCACCTTAGTATCATGGGGAGCCATGATGCAAGAAACCCTGCAATGCGCTCAAAGTCTAAGCGAAAAAGGTGTGGATTGTGAGGTGATAGATGTGGCGTCCATTAGTCCCTTGGATATGAATACGATTGAATGCTCTGTAACCAAAACCGGCCGCTGCGTGATCATTCATGAAGCCGCTCGCAGTGTGGGTGTGGGTGCGGAAATTTCGGCTCATTTAGCCGAACAATGCTTATTAGATCTTAAAGCACCCATTAAGCGAGTCACGGGATATGACACAATTATGCCCTACTTCAGGAATGAGGGTTATTACCTGCCTAGTATCGAACGTATTCTTGATACGGTAAACGAAGTGATGACATTTGAGTGAATTAGACACGAGCCGCTCCTACTGAGAATAAATAAGGTGACTTCATGAAGTATTTCAAACTCCCGGATCTAGGTGAAGGTCTGCCAGAAGCTGAAATCGTTACCTGGCATGTCAAAGTAGGTGACACGGTTAAAACAGATCAGCTGATGGTAGAAGTAGAAACGGCTAAAGCCATTGTTGAAATTCCCTCCCCTCAAGACGGAGTCATTATGGCCTTGTTTGGAGAGGAAGGAGATATGATCCACACAGGTGAGCCTTTAGTGGAGTTTGAGTGTGACCAAAACGAAGACAGCGGTACGGTGGTTGGGGATTTAAAGCAAGCAGAGTCAGCCACTGTAGCCGATCACTTCATTATTGGCGCAGCACCTTCTAGTCAACAAGCACTTCACGCACAAGCGACCCCTGCAGTAAGAGCATTGGCAAAACATTTAAATGTCGACCTTGCACAAATAAGCGTCGAGCAAGGTAAAAACCATATATCTGCATCCGATATTGAAAAAGCCGCAGAGCTACAGATAACACATGGAGAGGCGCAGGTATTAAAAGGTGTACGTCGTACCATGGCAAAAAACATGGCCTTATCTCATTCACAGGTTGTTCCGGTAACCGTAGTCGAAGATGTTGATATTGATGACTGGGATACTTCTGAGTCAATAAATACAGACCTCACCATGAGGCTGATTCATGCCATTAGCTATGCCTGCAAACAATCCCCAAAACTGAATGCCTGGTTTGACGGCAACACCTTAAGTTTGCGGGTGTTAAATAAGGTCAATGTTGGTATTGCCGTAGACTCCGATGCGGGGCTTTTTGTGCCCGTACTCAATGATATCGGCTCCCGATCGCTCAGTGACTTACGTAAGGGGCTTAACCAGATGCGAGCAGATATAAAGAAACGCACTATTCCTCCCTCTCAAATGCAGGGAGCAACCATCACCCTTACAAACTTCGGCACCATTGCTGGACGCTATGCAAACCCCGTTGTTATGCCTCCTCAGGTGGCGATTATTGGATGCGGTGTTTCAAGAGAAGAGGTTGTAGCCAGAAATGGAAAAATGCTTATAAGGAAGATTCTGCCCTTATCCATCACTTTTGATCACCGTGCGGCAACGGGTGGTGAAGCCGCTCGGTTTATGGCAGCATTGCTTGAAGATTTGAAAAATAAAGCCGTTTAATGTGAGTTATATGACCTATACTTTAAAACTACGCCGAGCATATTTATTATTTATTACCCTAACAATATTGGCTAGTTTATTGGTTGGGCCAGATTCAGCTCATGCCATTTCAAGAACTATCGTTAGCGGCCGTTCAGTTTGTGACCAAACAGAAACGGCCTGCTTTGATGGTTCAATTACCTGGTACAAAAACAGAAAAGACATCACCATTAATGGCCGCTTAAAGCGGGCGGTTGAACCGGGTAAGCTTATATTTATGTTTTCTGGTCACCTAACAACGGGTGAACAAGTTTTTCATACTCAAAAAATTGAGATCAGAGGCAAACGGGGAGAAATTATTGATGCGCGATTTAAACCGCCTTTTTCAAACCAAACAATATGGGCTTTACACCAGCTTACCTATATCCCTGGTGACAAAAAACAGTGATATCAGGCTCTCTAAAAAATGAATTCAGCCCGACATTTTATGTTCCGGCTCACCACCCTGTTGATCAGCTTCTTGCTTTGCTCAACGACACAAGCACAAGACACTGAATGCAAAAGACTTCACTCTGTCGTATGGGAAAACGATGCAATTGCAGACGATGACGGTGGTTACACTAATGGCTTTGCATACAACTGGGGCTACAGATCAATAGTTTGTGGACAATCATGGACCCAAAAACTGAATTCATGGTTTTCAGCATTCAGCCAATTACACAGACAATATCATGAAGAAACAAACGCACCATTCAGCTACCAACTTGTCCACGCAATATTCACACCTAGTGATATCGAAAATCATGAAATAAACCCTGATGACAGACCCCATACAGGTTTAATGTATGGGGCACTAAAGTTTAATCATCATAATGAAACATCTACCACACACTATGAGCTACTTTTAGGGGCTGTTGGCCCAATAACCAAAGCAGCTGAACTACAAGAATTCATTCATGAAGTCATTGGAACAAACAACCCCAATGGCTGGGATCACCAAACCAATAACGAAGCTGTTTTCCGAGTTGGGATGGATAAGAACTGGAAAGTTTATAACGGGGAATTCTTAAAAAATCATGATTCAGACCTGATTGTTATGAGTGATGCTAAAATTGGAAACCTAAGCAGCGATATTGGAGCAGGGCTGAGCTACCGCATAGGTCGAAACCTGAAGAACACGTTTCCTTATCACAGCCTTATCCCCGGAAGGTCTATTCCATCTTTTACGTTAACACCCGGTGACTGGAACATTTTTTTTACCTTATACGGAAATTACGTGTTTAATGATATTACAATTGAAGGGAATACCCGAAAAGATAGCCATGGTGTACCCTTAATCAACGAGCAGTTTCGTTATGTTGCAGGGGGGTATTACCAGTTCAAACGTTATGGATTTTCTGCGTCTATTCAGCAATCATCCGAACAATTTGAAGGGGTTGATGAAGATACTTTATTTCTAACATTGAGCTTATCTTACTGAAGCATTGCTAGTTAATTTATGAAAATATTTTTTAATACTGCGCGGATGAACTCATCACTTAAAAGCATACTGCTATTTGCATTCGGGCTTGTTATTTCGCCCGTCGGATATGCTGATAATCAAGTCACGCAAATTCCATTTAGCGACTCAGCCCCAGGTAGTGTAGGCCTTGGTGCTGGCTTTCGATTCGGTGTGAGTCCATATAAACATATAGATACGATCTCAAGCGATGAGAATGATAACAATGCCGACTTAATTCCCCTTTACCTATACGAAGGTCAGTATATTTTCTCTCATGGTACTCGTGCAGGCATTCACCTATGGAGAGAAAGCGTTGAATTTGATGCCTTAATTCAGTATCGCTTTGACCGACTAGAAACAGATGCTGATGAATTTTATGATGGCGTAAATGACCGAAAACAGACACTGGAAGGCGGTTTTGCTGCAACGGTAAAAAAAAATTGGGGTGACCTTACTTTAACCTGGCTTGCAGATCTACAAAGCAGACATAACGGTTATGAGATTGATCTCACCTACCGGTATAACTGGCAGAATAACCGATGGAACGTGTCGCCCTATATCAGTTTTATCTATCAGAACGAGGATCTTACTCAATACTATTATGAGGTAACAGAACAAGAGTCACGAGACGATTTATCTGTATATACACCTGACAGCGTAGTATTTTCTCGCATAGGATTAAACACCTCATATCGACTCTTTGATCACTGGCTCTTATTTGCCAACATAAGCTTTGAAAACCTTGCGGATGAAATAAAGAACAGCCCGCTTGTTGATGAGTCATCCTTATCTACTATGTACCTTGGTTTCAGCTATGAGTTTGGCAATGTATTCAAACCCTCATCAAACTCAATGGCTATTCAAGACTGGTCATGGCGTATTCATTCGGGCTACACCGCTGAATCAACCTTTACCAAAGTTCATCAGGGCGAGTTCAAACGAAGTGAGGACGTACATACTTATTTGGCAGGGTTAACATTAGGGAAATTGCTTAATGACGGTGATAAGATCGATTTTTGGGGCAAAGTCTCTTTCAACAGACGACTGGAAAATGATTATCAAGATAACTTCTGGGAATATAATGCTTATGTAATGGCCATGGGTACAGGTTATTCACCCTGGTCAAACAAAGAGATATTCCGCTATGGCTTTGGTTTTGGCTTTTCCTACGCAGAGCGAATCCCTGTTATTGAACAAGTAAAGCAAGAGCAAAAAGGAGCTAATACTGCTCACTTTTTAAATTACATGGAGGCGCAGCTTGATTTCCCTGTAGCAAGTTTTTTTGAACATAAAAGTGTTCGAGATTGTTATATCGGGCTTACCATTATTCACCGTTCAGGCATATTCGCCACATCAGATTTATTGGGTAATGTATCTGGCGGTTCAGACGTACTTGCGGGACACTTAGAATGCAAAAGATGAGTTCTTCCAAGCTTGTTATTACAAAAGTACTTACAACAATTCTATTTTCAGCGCTGTTACTGACCTCTGGGTGCGCATCTATATCTAAAACAGACGAAAGTGAAAACCCCGAAGCATCAAGTGAGCAACAAGAAATAGAAAAAGCTCTAGAGGGCTTTAAAGAACAGGCAGAGTTAAAAGACTACTTCAAACAAGCCAAAGGTATTGCAATTCTTCCACAAAATATAAGAGCCGGCACTGGCTTTGGCGGAGCGGTAGGATGGGGCTGGTTAGTCGTTGAAGATAAAGCCATTGGTCGTGTACTACATCTGCAGGTTATGGCAGGTGCAGATCTTGGTATTCAGAAGTATCGTCAAATACTGTTCTTCAAAACCGATGCGGCATTAGAAAAGTTTAAAACAGGTACTTTCGAATTTGCCGGTCAAGCCAATGCTACAGCACTGATCTGGGGAAAAGGCTGGACTCCGTCTTATGGTCCTGATACTGCTCTGTTCACTCTGATTGATGGTGGCTTGCTTCTAGAAGGTAGCGTGGGGGCTCACCGCTATGACTTTTTCCCGAACTAAAATATTTGCCCTACAATATCCAGACGCTTGCCTTCAATTATTTCATCCATACTATGCTCTGCCACCTCAGGGTGCAGTAGTAATTTTTTACCCCATAGCATCGCGTCTCTAGCTTCCCTAAACCGACTCTGGTCTATAGTTTCTGCTGCGGCAAAAATCACACCTAGTGCACTCCCTTCCCCTAGAGGGTTCGTCCAATTTTTTTCAACAGACCCAATAGGCTCACCTTCTCGTCCAAACGAGTAGTAGCGAAAATGATGCGTTGCTGTTGCATCTCCAATACTGAACTTGATCCACTCCACTCCCCAAATAGCGAACCCTAACTGGGGTTCATTAATCTTAATGCTGTGATAAACCAACGCAACATTATTGTCTACCACAGCAATAGTGTCGGGTGCACCAAGGTGAGTGAGTACATCATGATAACTTTTAGGATTTAAAGGAGGAGCATCAGGTACATAGCCATACTGACTATCAATAAAACTACACCCCGACATCATAAAAACACTAAGAATGGCGAAACTTAGAACGTGGAAGCTACGGCGCATCGGTATTCACTCGACTATAGGCATAGTCTTCAAGAATACCCTCTTTATTAAAAACAAAGATGGCTCGATCAAAGGTTGTCCTTTCTTCAGATGTATTATAGAGCAGTAAAATTAACCCGCTGCCAACAACTTGTTCCTGTAAATAATACAAAACTACCTTCTCTTTCATATCAATTATTTGTGAGGGAGGCCCCAGTTTAGCCAGCAACTCTTCTGTGGTAGTCGTTCCCTTAGTAAAAACAACATTATCCCTCCATATATTTTCTGCCCCCATTTCTCGCTGATAATTAACGCATCCGGAAAAAAATATCGGCAGAAGTAATATGAGTACAATGTAGAATGGATGTTTCGTATTGCGCATTTGTCTTTGCCTTATAGCTATAATTAAAAGAGATTAATAACTGTAACTATATTAAACAGCCAGACTGACTAAAACCACTTTTCAAATCAGGCAGTTTGGACTTTACAGCATTTAAATTTTTAACGGTAGATCAACCCAAAAGAGCGCCCCATTATCTTTATTGTTTTTATAACCAATCGCCCCTCCCATCTGCTCAACCATCATTTTAGCAATGGATAACCCAACACCGGCTCCAGAAATAGAACCTGTTTCATGTTTGAGGCGTTCAAAAGGTTCGAATAGCTTAGGATGGTCGCAATCAGGTATACCGGGGCCATTGTCAGCAACCTGAAAACGTTGCAAGCCACCTCCGATACTCAAACTGCTAACCTCCACTACCCCCTGTTCAGAAATATACTTTACTGCGTTTGTTAAGAAGATCAGCAAAACCTCCTTGAAATAGGCTTCATTCGCAATAGTAGTAGGTAACTTATGACCTTGTGTCAGATTGATTACCGAGATGGAACGCCTTTCAGCCATTGGAGCTATCGCATTAACCACTTCCCTAACTACTTTCTGAGGGGCAAATTCTTGAGTATTGACTTGTTTATCTTCAATACCTTTTTCTGAAAAAGTTAGAACCTGATCAACAAGCGATAACATGTTGTTTCCGGCTTCCAATATATGCTCAATGAACTCTTTCTGCTGCTCGGTCAGCAAAGTTTCTGAGTCCTCACTCAGTACCTGACCTAAACCAATAACAGCATTAATAGGTGTTCTTAATTCATGACTCATAGACGTTAAAAATTTTGACTTGGCATAACTAGCAGCCTCTGCCTTTATTTTGGCATCATTAAGTTCTATCGTTTTATTCTCAACCTCTTTAGCAAGCAAGCGCTCCTTTTCCTGCATCCGAACTAAACGTTCTTTCTTAATTTCTTTAGAAATAGTCTTTGTTGACTTATATATTTCAAACTCAACAAATGGATTCTCAGCATCATAGGAAATCACTACTTCGTCAGCCCAACAATTGGTTTTAAAAGCATGGCTAAAAATGCCAATAATTTTCCCTTGTATAAAAGGACACCCCCAACGTTCAGGTAGATCCTTTTGCATAAGAAGCTCCCAGGTATTGCTAACACGAACACGAGATTTCTGTTTTTCAGGGTTAAACTGCAGTATTTCAAACGTTCCCCACCCTGCACTTGAAACAGCAGATCCCCATTTCAGAAATCCTTCCTCAAACGTGCTACCTAATACCGTCACCATATTATGGTAATCTTCTTCAGTTCCCTGGCTTGCAGATGAAGCGACCTGAAGACGGAAAAGATTAAACCCAATCTCTTCGGCCAGGGGCTGTAGCATTGTTAACAAGGATGGATTAATCCAGAATAACGCTGATGGCGTATTGAAAAAGGTAAAAGTACCCTTGTTAAGGTCCCAATCAATATCTACACCATTCACATTGATGGATGGTTTTACACTCATGTGAATAAAGCCCTCTAATATGATAGTAATTTTAGTCGCGATGTAATTAAGTTTCCTCTTTTATTGTCTTTATCACCTGAATAGCCTTTTTACGCTGTGCTTTAATTAACTCCAGCTCATCCAGCAGTGCAGAGCGAACCTCGTCATCATCCACAGATTCAAGCTGACGCCCAATGGCTTTAGTTCTTTTTTTTAAGCGTTTGAGCACATCAATTATTTTTTCCCTTCGCTCAACCTGCTCTCGATAATCACTATCAAGGAAAGCCTTTATCTTCTTTAGCATTTTCTGAACCTTGTTTTTACCTGGCATCAGTTTTCCCTTTAGCTTTCAATAATAGATCTTCACGCTGATCGATTTCCTTTATCAAATCGGATATTTCACTGGCATCAAGTGTTAACTCAGAGTCTATAGCTCGCCCACCGGCAGAAGAAGCGCCTTGTAGCAATTCAACCATATTAATTAATTTTCGGCCAATACCATGAGCATAATGAAAATCATTCATCAGAGAGGTAGCCACGGTTCCAGGAATTTTTCGCTCACGAATCAAACGGTCCAACTCTCCGCTTCCAACGCTATCCGCCTTCTCTAAATGCACTCTGGCTCGGTCAATCGATAACAATGAGCCCTTATCAGGGCGAGACCTGATAAGGGTCACTTCACGAATAAGATCAACGAGGTCATAGCGTAAACGGTCATACTGTTCACTCACGGCAACATAATCAGAACCTCTCGATCGAGACAAATTCTTGCGCAAGTGCTTTACATCTTTAAGTGCTTCTACCGCATTTCTGCAAGCAGTTTTCAGCTCAAAAACCAACTGTAGCTGCTGCGGGCTCATTTGAGGTTGAGATTTAGCTGCAAACTCAACAATATCACTATATACGCCTTTTATTTCAGCTCTATAAAGGTCATCTACGCCCTTGCTATACTGAACCTCATCCCATTCTACCAATATAAATTCCGTTGATTGGTCAGACTTAAGCGCATCATAAGAACAATAAAGGCCATAAGTGATAACCGCTAACACACGATCAACAAGATCATTTACTTCTTTGATGATTACATTTAATGCAGTATCTGGGTACGTTAGTGATGAATCTGTTAAGTGATGTGCTCTGCGTATTTCTGGTTTGTTTACTTGCAAGGTTTCAGGTGGTAGCTCTTCGGGTAAAACTGCGGTAAGTAGCTGCTCTAAGCGACTAATGAAGGGCAACATAATAAGTACTCCCCCCACATTAAATAGGGTATGAAAAAGTGAGAGTTTTAGGGTGTAGTTATCATTCGCAATGCCCAGATTAACAGCAAGAGAGTCAACAAGAATTTGCAGAGGGGAAATAAATAACAAAGCAACCAGACCCGTAATCAAGTTAAAGATCAAGTGAGCACCCGCCAACCGTTTACCCTGAACATTTGCACCAATAGACCCGAGAATAGCGGTTATAGTCGTGCCTACATTGGCTCCAATAGCCAGCGCCAATGCATTTACATACTCAAGCTGCCCTGACGCAAGCGCCGTAATAGTTAGCACCAAGGTGGCATGGCTTGACTGCATTATTACCGTGGCAACGCTACCTAGCAGGGTATAAATTAATAAACCTTTAACACCAGGAATAGCATAAGCGCTAAGGTCGATATCTCCACGAAAGGCTTCGAAGCCCTCCTTCATAAAATGAATACCCAGAAATAAAAAGCCAACACCAGCTAAAACATAACCAAGCCCTTTTAAAGGCTTTGCACTTTGAAAAACAAAAACAGCACCGAAGACTAACAAGGGCATCGCATAAGCCGAAATATTAACTTTTAAACCAATACCCGCTACTAACCATGCCCCCGTAGTAGTGCCAATATTCGCACCAAAGATAATGCCTATACCCTGAGATAGACCTATTAAGCCTGCGGATAAAAATGAAATACTGATAACTGAAACCAGTGAACTAGACTGCATTAAGCTGGTACTAACGACACCAAAGCTAAGACTCTTCCACAGCTTGTCAGTGGTTGCCGCTAATAACTTCTCCAGAACACCGCCTGTAAATACTCTGAAACCTGAATCTAGAGAAAGCATTCCAAACAAGAAGATAGCAACACCGGCACAGATCACCTTGAAATCAGGGCTAATCCAGAGACCATAGCTGATAACGATAATGATGCTGGGCAAAAACACGCGTTTTAACATAGACTAGACTTAACAGTATCCTTGAATGAAAAATGCACTTAGCTATTTACTCTATTTAAGGATAGCAGTAGTTACCTAATTACGTTTTTTAAGACAAAAATAGAGAAATAAATGGATTTTAGCCTAATAGTTTCCCTGCTAAGCCTTACCTACTTTTTGGCTGTAGTCTGCATATTTCATGTGCTGAAAAACTTTCGTACGGCACAGGCTGCCATTGCCTGGATTGTTGGCTTAACGGCATTTCCTTATATAACCGTCGTACTCTATTTTTTCTTTGGAAGAAACCGCTTTAAGGGTTATGTTGCAGCTCGACGAATAGGTAATAAAGAACTCTCACATATTGCTGAAGAACTTTCGGCTTATGCAGAACAGTGCATTTGCTCCGCACCTGAAGGGGTTAAAGAACTGGATGTAATTACCCAGCTAACAACCATGCCTTTCACACAACAAAATAAGGCTGAGCTTCTTATTAACGGTGAGCAGGCCTTTGAAAGTATGTTCAATGCAATTGAGCAGGCAAAAGACTATATTCTTCTTGAATTCTATATAGTCAGAGATGATGTGATTGGCAACAAACTCAGCCAACTTCTGTTAAAAAAACTATCTGAAGGTGTAAGAATTTACTTCTTGTACGATGACGTAGGAAGCGCAAATCTAAACATTTCATATATTACTAAACTTGAGATCGCAGGCGTTCAGATTCGTTCATTCAACACAGTTAGCAAACGTCGCAAGCGTTTTCAAATTAACTTCAGAAATCACCGCAAAATTCTTATTATTGATGGGCACATAGGGTTTATTGGAGGGCTAAACATAGGTGATGAATATCTTGGGCATCACCCTGGGTTATCACCTTGGCGAGATACCCATATAAAACTCCAAGGCCCATCAGTGTTAGTGGTACAGGTCTCCTTTATTGAAGATTGGTACTGGTCTGCGAATACTGTACCTCAGCTTAACTGGAAACCTCAATTAAACGACCCTCCCCCCCCTTCAGAGTGCTCATCAAACATAGACACTAATGGTGCGGTGCTAATCGTCCCTACCAGTGCGGCCGATGAATTCGATACCTGTGAGCTATTTTTCCTTAACTGTATTAACCATGCCAAGCATCGAATATGGATTGCCAGCCCCTATTTTGTTCCCGATCTACAGATTATTAGCGCGCTACAGCTAGCAGCGCTAAGAGGCGTGGACGTGAGCATTATGATTCCAGAAAACCCAGACCATAAACTGGTTTATTATGCGGCTTATTCTTACTTAGAACTCGCTTGCCAAAGTGGTATTAAAATCTATCGTTATAAAACGGGATTTATGCACCAAAAGGTCATGTTGGTAGACCAACGCTATGCTTGCGTTGGTACAGCTAACTTGGATAATCGCTCTATGCACCTTAACTTTGAGGTGACAGCGCTGGTTTGTAACAAGCAGTTTGTTGCCGATGTGGATACGATGTTAAATAAGGATTTTAAAAATTGCCGACAAGCCAAAGCGAGTGACTACAGTGAGCGCTCACTAGCTTTTAAACTTGCTTGCAGGGGTTCACGGTTGTTGGCGCCACTGCTTTAATGGGGGCTGTCCTAGCATCACAACAGCTAAGACCTCAAAGGTCATTGCCCTTAGAATAAGTGAAAGGTACACTGTTTTCTCTAAAAAAATAATAATAGCCATTCAGACTACTAATACGGATCAACAATGCAATTTAAGCCTAAAGAAACCCTAACCGAACAGGTTGCTACTCATATAGAAAACCTGATTGCCTTTAACCAGCTTAAAGGTGGTCAGCGTATTTATGAAGGCCCCATGTCGAAAGAACTATCTGTTAGTCACGGTTCAGTCAGGGAAGCATTGTTAGTGCTTGAAAAAAGGCATTTGGTGCGAAGCATTCCCCGTAAAGGGACATTTGTTACAGAGCTTGATGAGCATTTTGTAAGAAGCCTATATGAAACAATGCTAATGTACCTAACAAATACGAGCTTAAAACTGGTTAGAGGGTGGGAGCAAAAAGATATTGATCGAATGGAAGGCTTGTATGAGAGTATGAGTGACTGTCTCAATAAAGGTCAGTTAATCGAGTTTCTAGACCTTGGAATAGAATATACACAAGCCTCTATGACCTATGCAGACAACTATTTTATTGTAACTGCAATCAACGACCTATGGCCATCAGCCAAGCGTTGCGCGTTTGTTGCCTTTCAAAAGGGAATTCCCGTTTTAAAGGAAAACCTTGAACATATGAGGCATTCTCTGGACGCAATCAAAGAGCGAGATGAAGAGACTTTGGTTAAAATATTAAAAGAATATGCTGACCAACAGCGCAGGCAAGTATTAGAATGCATCAACTAGAAATGGTAATCAGATAAAAATAGGACTACATTCTCAGCATGATGGCAACAACCCCTTCAAACATTCTGCTTTTAATATTGTTTGTTATGCTGACTGGCTGTACAGCGCCATCACTAAATATTGAGCCAGCAAAAACGAAGCAAACCAAACATCAATCATCTACCGAAAATAACAAGCCTTCTACTCCCTGCGTATATGAAAGCACCAAAGGCGTGGCGGAAGTCATTAAAATAAGCCCCCAGCAAGTAACCTTTAAATTCTACCCTGGGGATCAAATTTTTTCCCTAAAGGTTAATGCTCTGAGCAATGCCGACATTTCATTGCATCAGGAACTAAAAGCATTCATAAGAACACCGCTTTCAGGTCCATGCACAAGCACAGAGTTTGAACTACTATCAACCGTTGAATAGTCTTAAGAGCGCTCTTAAAAGAGGTTAAACAAATTATAGCCAATGGTTAAATAGAGCACCTTATGCTCACTATCACCATAACTGGCGGCTAAAATTACAGGGCCTAATGGCGTATCGCTTCCCAGAAAAACTGTCGATGAGTCTAAATAATCATTCATTGAGGCATCATTCAGACTACTCCAAGCATTACCTACCTCATATGAAAAACCCAGCATATAAGGAATAAATGGTCCGCCAAACTCCCTATAAACCATCAAACCCGCCAGACCAGAATCTTGGCCTATTATTTCATCTCTACCATAACCAGATAACCTAAACAAACCACCCAGCGTTGCGATATCACTAGTACTTTCTGTATCATTTATCACAGCTGTCGCAGTGACTCGCCCTATTAAGGTGTAGCGATTATATGAGAAAGCACTGCCCCAAGCGGCAGATACACGGTCATAATCATAAGAGGCTGATAAATTTTTTCTTGATGCATCCCAAGATAATTGCACAAGAGAGCCCTCATGAGGTAGAAACAGGTTATCTAATGAGTCATAAGTAAAAAGGGCTTTCATACTGCCAATATCTACACTATCTCTTCTTGGGTTGATAGTTCCAACCTCAAGCTGAGCTGTCGCGCTACCAAACTCAGACAGCAGGCGGAATTCAGCGTCATTCCCAAACTCTCGCCCAATACTAAATTCAGCCTGGGTTTTGGTAATCTGCCACTCTGCAACTTTGTCGCCGTCCACATACACATTTACATCCTTTTGCTCGGCTACCCCTCCCAAAGCGATGAAGTATTGTGATAAGTACGATAAAGGCTGGTAAAATTCAGTCTGGATAAAAGAGTGACTACCAATTTGCAGTGAAGTCTGCCATTCGGCACCTAATGTATTAATAGCGGTCTGATCATAATGCACTGCAATATTAAAACGGGTATCGTCACTAAAGTTCTCTTCGAAATTCAGTCCAAAGCGAAGGTAGTCAGGGCCCCAGGATTTCTCGACAGCAGTAATTACAAGTACATTTTTACCGTTTTTGTTAACAATCTCATAGGTCACAAGCTCAAAATAGCCTAAGCCATAAATATCATCTATATCTTTCTTTAACTGCACCCTATCAAGCATCGCCTTTTCTGGCTGGCTAATGCGTGAACTAATAAATTCATTCGCTACTTGTGATCGGTTAATTAACTCAATCCGGTCAATGAACTGTGACGGTTTAAGAGCCTCCTGTCGTTTTAACTTGTAGGTATTCCACTCTTCATCAGATACTGACAACGCCTTTAATGCTAATGCGCTATTCCTTGCGGACGTAGCCCCCATTTCTACTATTTCATCAGTGCGTTCAAATTCACCAGCCCCAGCACCTTCAAGGTTTGGTACTAAAAGAATATCTTGCTTATTGAGTTTCTTTATTTGCTCTTCTACATTTTTTCGCGTTAACAGGTTCCCTAATTGTTCAATAACGCCCGTCATCGAATTTACATCATCACCTTTTAACAACAACGAACTAATATCTACTGCAATAATTACTTCAGCCCCTAGCTCCCGAGCAAAATCAACAGGTAAATTGGCAGACATTCCACCATCAACAAGAAGGTGCCCTTCATATTCAACCGGGGGAAACGCACCAGGAACCGACATGCTGGCCCGAAACGCTAAGGCCAGGCTCCCCTTATCAATAGCCACCGCTTCACCCGTTTCTATATCAGAAGCAATCGCTCGATAACGTATAGGAAACTGATCAAAATTTTCAACATGTTCCGCTTGCCCTGTAAGCTCACTCAAAATTAGCATTAATTGCTGCCCCTGAATCAAGCCCTTACGAAACTTAACGCCTTCTGCACCTACGCCCAAGACTAAATCAGAAGCAAAGTCATAATCGTCCTTTTTACGTCTAAATGAAGCACTACTTCGGGATACTTCATCTTTTAGACCCAAATCCCAATCCATTGCATGAAACCGCTCTTCAATTTCACTTAATGGCATACCCATGGCGTATACCCCACCTACAGAAGCGCCAGCACTAGTTCCCACAATAATATCCACAGGAATTTTCATTTCTTCCAGTACTTTTATTACTCCGAGGTGGGCCAGCCCTTTAGCACCACCACCGCTTAATACCAAGCCAACAACAGGTCGCTTACTTTTTTTATTGAGTGCTTCTGGGGTATCAACAACAAGCTGTGTAGCAGAGAGGTTAAATGAAATTAAACTGAGAAATAATGCAAACAGGCTAAAACGAGGGCAAAACATGAAGTATAGTTCCTAATAACCAGATCCCCGCTCTCACGAGGATGACAAAAAGCTCTATCTTATTGATTCTTTGGAAGATCGTCCAGCTTAAGGTGAGAAAGGTCAGGCACCTCGATTTTATCATCCTTTTTAATCTGCCCCATATCACTACCCGTTGGGGCAACAGACAATTCACTAGTGTCTGGCACCATTGGCGGTACTTCGTCTTTCTTATCTGCCAATACGCTGCCAGTGGGTGCAATAGTAATGCTTTCAAGCTCAGAAAATATGGGAGCCTCTACGTCTATATGTTCCGAAAGCCTTACACCTTCTGGGTCTAAGCCTAAATGACTCTGCTGCAGAATATCCCCTACTTTATCACCCGCTAAGTTAAACCCAATATCCGCGCTATTTTGAGCTTGAGTAGTAACTGGGGGGCTCAATTGAAACGCATCTTTCTCTGTAGTTTCTTTCACAGACTGAACAGAGCTTGCCACTTTGACTTGGGGCGTTGGCGTTGGCGTTGGCGTTGGCGTTGGCGTTGGCGAAGATGATGCTCCACCCATAAGCTCAATCTCACAGACCAAACCATTCTTCCGCATTACTGCGATATATTTATTGCCTGTCGCTTGGTCAAGCTTGTTACGAATAACAACCCGCCCTCCCATGAACATCTTCTCAACTTGAGCGGGCGATGCTTTAAATAGAGCGGCTACGTTTGCTTTAGCCACGTCTAAACCCACACCATCAACCAGTCTGCCATAAAATGTTAATTCGTAAAGCGATTCAGCCATTGCACCCGATCATCCAGTTATTTGTTTTATATTCTGCCTGCTTATCACTAACTATAGCTAGTTTCTAAAATTTTGAGAACCAGCCCTCCGCTTTTCAAAACATTACATTTATATAACAGAGTCATCTCAAAAATACTGGCTATAATATAGTCAATAAGCGAGTTCAAATAACAATACATATAATTAAAATAAGCCATGAGTTCTTCACAGTTTGCCTTTAAAGGCGTTGAAATTACTGAGCTACTGTCACGTCACGGAGACACCTGTGCATGGCGAGCTTATGACCTGAATCATGACAAACCGATTATTGTTAAATCGGCTCAGGGTGATACCCCTCCGCTATTCTTGATGGAGCGGCTTCGTCACGAGTATGAAATAGGGCGCCATTTCAGACACCCTCATATTATTCACTATATCGGCTTACTGCAGCATCATCACCGACTAGCGATTGTTACCGAAGACTTTAATGGTAAACCTTTAGCAGAATGCATTCCGGAGCAAGGGTTTCCTATTGGGACATTCTTAGATATTGCCCTGCAAATTGTTAAAGCACTTATAGAAATTCATAGTCAGCATGTTATTCATAAAGATATTAACCCTCACAATATTGTTTACAACACTCAAAAACGGCTAGCAAAAATCATTGATTTTGGGATGGCATCAAAGCTCTCTCAAGAATCCCCGGTACACATGAAAGCGGTGCTTTTAGGAGGCAACTTACCCTATGTGGCACCAGAGCAAACAGGACGCCTTAACCGTGTTATTGATCACCGCACCGACTTTTATGGGCTAGGGATTACCCTGTATGAAATGCTCTGTGGTCAGCGTCCATTCAACTCAGCCGACCCACTTGAACTAGTTCATGCACACCTAACACAAACGGCACCCAGAATTTCGGCGTGGAGAAAAGACATCCCCCCGTTATTTGATGATATTTTGGAAAAACTCTTAGCCAAGCAAACTGAAGATCGCTATCAATGCGCTAAAGGCATTAAGCATGATCTGGAAGAATGCCTAAAACAATGGCAGACAACACAGCAGTTTGAAGCATTTGAAATTGGCACTTACGACCGGAATGAGCAATTTTCAATTCCGCAAACGCTTTATGGTCGAGATAAAGAAATCTCACGCCTCACCGAAGCCTTTGAAACAGCTAATGCAGGCCTAACGGAGCTTGTTCTGGTAAACGGTTTCTCTGGCATGGGGAAAACAAGTTTAGTTAATGAGATTCGCAAGCCATTAGTAAATCGCCGTGGTTATTTTATATCAGGCAAGTTTGAGCCCTTAAAGCGCAATGTTCCTTTAAGTGCTATTACGCAGTGCCTGCAAGAACTCGTTCAACAAATACTCACGGAACCAGAGCAACGCGTAGCCGAGTTTAAGCAACAAATAGTCACCGCATTAGGCGATAAAGCGAGCATGCTTATAGAGCTCGCACCCAACCTGGAAGCAATTATTGGCTCTCAGCCACCCTCTCCTGAAATGGGCACGAATGAACGCAAGCAAGTGTTTCTCAGGTTACTACGACGATTCCTTAAAATTTTCGCTGTAAAAGAACACCCTCTAGTGATGTTTATTGATGATTTGCAATGGTCAGATCACATCAGCCTAGACTTCATTCAGTCCCTATTGGTTGAGCTTCATGACTGCCACTTGCTGGTGATTGGTTCATATAGAGACAGCGAAATTTATGGTGGCCATCCACTTATAAATACCTTAAACAACATTCGCCATGACACCCCACATGTACAACAGATCCATCTTGAGCCTTTAAAGAGTAATGAAGTTAACCGTCTGATTTGCGATACATTACAACTTCCTAACCAGCAAGCAGCTAAACTGTCTCGTTATGTTTTTGGCAGAACGCAAGGAAATCCCTTCTACGTTACTCAATTATTGAAAACCTTACACCAAGATGGACAGCTCTTTTTCGACAGCACTGCACGAGAATGGCGCTATGATCTATCTGACTGCAGCAACAAGATAACAGATCACCAATTAGTCGATATGGTTGTGAGCCGCATTAACCGCCTCCCCTCATCAACCAAAAACATACTCCAGTTTGCAGCTAGTATCGGAACCCGCTTCGACACTAAAATGCTGGCTAAAATCATCCAATCTACTGAAACAAAAATAAAACAGCAGCTAGCCCCTGCCATTGAATCTGGGTTGGTCATCGCTCGCAACACATGGTCAGACTATGACAAAGAGCAGGTCTGTCCTATCTCTAGCTATGAGTTTCTGCATGATAGAGTACAACAAGGTGCTTACGATTTAGTACCTGAAAAAACAAGACAACAGCACCACCTGCAAATTGGACACTGCTTACTCGACAATTTCAACTATGAGGAGCAGCAAGAGAAACTCTTTGAAATTGCCAACCAGTTTAATGCTGGGGTTGATCAGCTAGCTGATGAGGCTAAATTAGAAATTTCTAATCTTTGTCTGATGGCGGCACAGAAAGCACGTAAAGCCACCGCATTCGACTCAGCGGTTCATTATGCTGAATTAAGCATTCGATTGCTAAGCACTCTGGCAGGCGATGAGCAAAATGCCTGGCAGCAACACCACTTTCTTCGTTTTGAACAAGGACTAATTCTTGCCGAATGCGAAGGCCTGTGTAAGCGGTTCAGCCATTCTGAAAGTGAAATAGATGAACTACAGAATCAGGCTCAAACCGCTGAAGAAAAAATCAAACTGCTTCTGATTCAAATGAATCTGATTGAATTACGCGGGCAGTATTATGAGTCTATTGACGTTCTTCTTAACGGGCTATCACTACTAGACGTTAATATCCCCAGAGATAAGCAAGCACAATCAGACGAGTTAGCGCAGTTATTACTAGAACTACCAAGCCGATTTGAAGATATTCAGGCAAAAAACCTTATAGAAACAACAGAAACCCAAAGCCCTCATCATTTGCTGGTAATGAAGCTTCTAATGCGTCTTTGGACACCTTGTTATATTACCGGACAAAAACAACTCTTGGCGCTGGTCTCAATCTACTTGGTGAATTACAGCCTTAAACATGGCCGTAACGAGATTACCCCCTTCGCCTACTGCTCGTTTGCCTTAGTTTATGGTTTCTTAAAAAATGATCACTGCCTTGCCTATCAATTTGGACTAGCAGGGGCGGAGTTGGCTAAAGACTGCGATAATCTGGTGGTTCGTAATAGAAGTTATTTTCTGTTTGCGATATCCATAAATAACTGGCAAAACCCCGTTAGCCACAGTCGACGCTGGCTTGAAGATGCGTTTAAGTATGCCAACGAAGCAGGGGATCAGGTTTTCGCCAGTTATGCCGCTTACTATCTGATTACTGATGGATTTATTCAAGGCACGCCCCTTACCCAAGTGGCCACAGACACCCGAAGATACCTAGCCTTCCTTGAGAGAGAGAGCACCCCTTTATTTACCATTGCACTATCATTTTCACAATCAATAGAATCTGTCAGCGGCGAAGATTCAGGTTATATATTTGACCCTATCCAGTTTTTGAAAGACCATCACACCCTTCCTGTATTTATGGCTGGGTATGATTTTGGGGCGCTTTGTAGTCGATTTTGGGGCGCTAATCATGTTGAAGACGAACTCATCGTTGTGGCTCGCAGTGCATTATCTAGCATACCAGCAACACTTCATGGCACGCTGAAAGTGCCTGAGACGCTCTTTCTCAGCTCTATGAGTTTTCTCCAGAGCCATACGGGTAAGCAACAAAAGGGCTGGCCTGAACTAAGAGAGATCATCGATAAAAACCAACAGCAGTTGAAACTCTATACAGATAACTGCACCAGCAACTATTTGCACAAATTCTTATTAGTTAACGCTGAACTCGCCCATATTGATAACCAGCCGCTTGAGGCAATGGAGCTATACGAAGCAGCCATAGAGACAGCCAGTGAAAGCCATGTTATTCATATTGAAGCCTTAGCCAACGAACGCTTCGGTCGTTTCTGGATGGCTCAGAATCGAGCACAGATTGCCGCTATTTATATTAAAAGAGCACATTACCTGTATTTTCACTGGGGCAATAGAGCCAAAACGCAACAGTTAGAGTCAAACTTCAGTGAGCTATTGGATAACCCAACATACCCGTCATTCAGTAGCCATGATATTGCTGAACCATTGGCTAAAAGTGTCCCCGGTACCGATATTGACCAACGTCTTGACTGGCTTTCTGCACTAAAGGCCAGTCAAGCTATCATGGAAAATATACAGTCTGAAAACCTGTCTTCTGAGCTGATTAAGATCATGGCTGAAAATGCTGGAGCCAGCAAAGCCATGCTACTCCTTCAGGAAGGCGACGGTCTGGTTGTAAGCGCAGTTTACCCTGAGAAGGGTAACCAAAAATGCTTACAGCAGTCCATCAATAGATGCAGTGACTTTGCACTTTCAAAATCATTAATCAACTATGTAAAACGAATCCGAAGCCCCTTACTGGTTGCGGATGTTCGAGCAGAGCAACGGTTTTTCCCCACGGAATACTTACGCTCGACCAAAGTGCAGTCGGCCATGGCCGTCCCCCTTACCGATGCGGGCACACAAGTTGGCTTAGTCTATTTTGAAAACAATAAAATGGCCCACTCCTTCTCTCAGGAGCGTATGGGCTTAGTAGAAATGCTGGGGGCTCAGGTCATCACGGCATTGAGAAACTCTAGACTATATGAAGACCTTAAAACCAGCGAACAGCGTTTTAGAGACCTTATAGAAGGCTCCATTCAAGGTATTATTATTCACAGAAATTTCAAACCCCTTTTTATCAACCAAACCTTTGCAGATATGACGGGTTATAACGTTGATGAATTACTGGCAATGGAGTCTCTGTTGCAGCTAGTACCTCAGAACGACGTTGACCAACTGAAACGCTTAAAGTCTATAGCTCAGTCAGGTGACAAGCCACCAACTCACTCGGATATAGAAATTGAAACCCGTGATGGCAGTCGGCTTATTCTAGACAACATGAGTAGGGTCATTCAGTGGGATAACCACTCAGCGATTCAAAGTACCCTGATCGATATTACCTCCAGACGTGAGTATGAGCACCAGATAGAGCACATGGCCAGTCACGACGCTTTAAGTCACCTGCCTAACCGAATGCTGTTTCAAGACCGTCTGCACCAGTCACTCGCCCAGTGTGAGCGGCACGATACCCAAGGCGCCGTTCTGTTATTAGACCTGGACAGCTTTAAAGAAATAAATGACACACTGGGCCATGCTATTGGCGACGAACTTATTAAAGGTGTAGCTCGAAGACTACAAGCTCATATTAAAGACAGTGATACCGTAGCCCGCTTAGGAGGGGACGAGTTTGCTATTATTCTTGAAGATGTAGGTAAGTTAGACAACATAGTCACAGCCGCACAACGAATCATCGACTCACTAGCTCAGCCTTTCAGCTTTGAAGATAATGAAATTTACACCTCAGCCAGTATGGGCATCACCCTGTACCCTGAAGATAGCGTAGATACTGAAGAACTTGTGCGCTTTGCTGATATGGCGATGTATAGCGCTAAGAATAACAAAGGCAATCAGTTCCATTTCTTCCAGCAAGAAATGAATCAAAAACTTCGCCATCAAAAAGAGATATCCACTGAAATACGTCACGCACTAGTGAATGATGGCTTCCATCTCGCCTTTCAACCGCAAATTAACGCAGCTTCGCTCCACGTATCAGGCTTTGAGGCACTTATTCGCTGGAATCACAACGGTACACTGGTTCCACCACATGAGTTTTTGCCCATTGCTGAACAACACGGTTTAATGCCAGCCATTGGCGAGTGGGCACTTAAGAATGCCTGTATGCATGCCCTAAGCTGGGAAGGGAAGCAATGCAACTTAACCTTGGCCGTTAATGTATCAACTGCACAATTCCATCAATCAGATTTGGTATCTACGGTTCAAAAAATATTACAAGAAACGAACTTTCCTCCTGAACGTCTAGAGTTAGAAATTACTGAAAGCCTAGTAATGCAAAATGTTGATTCTGCGATACAAACCATGAAGCAGCTAAACCAGCTTGGGGTTCAGTTATCTATTGATGATTTCGGGACAGGTTACTCTTCACTGAGTTACCTCAAGCGCTTTCCTGTACAGAAAATAAAAATAGATCGCTCTTTTATTAAAGATATAGAAACCGATGAAGATGACGCTGCCATAGCCATAGCCATTGTCCAGCTAGGACACACTCTGGGAATGACCGTTGTCGCTGAAGGTGTTGAGTCAGAGACACAACTCAACCTTCTGCAACAAATGAAGTGCGATATCATACAAGGCTTTTACTTTAGTAAACCTATTGATTTTAACGAGGTAGAGAACTGGATTGGTGATAATGACACCAAGATACAATCAGAACAGGTTAATTAACCAGCAACTTTGTTAACGATTGTAAAACCCACTGTTTTAACAGCTTACATTCCGTTACTTTCTGAAACTTTGTGCGATAATTAAAAACATAAGAACGTTAACCAATTTCTATGTTTTTCGCATAAGGATATACACCATGAAAGTATTTATTCTAGCCATCACATTGCTTTCCCTTACCAGCTCCTTTTCTAATGCCGATGAGCTACAAAACGTATTAAGTACTGCATACCCCGCAAAGTCTGAGCTTACCTTTGTTAAACATGAAAGTGTTATACAACCTAGTGCCGATGAACAATACTCTGAGAAATTCATGGTATTAGATTTTGAATTGCAAAATGAGACCTTAGATTTACAAGCCAGCATTCACTCTATATGCAGCACCGTATTAAGTGACCGCGCGTTGATTGCGCAGCTTTCAAACAATGGCTACGATATGATTTCGGTATCATTTGACGCTAACAGTCAGTATGACTGTCTTTGATAACTAAGCAATTAAGCGTTTACAGAACACACTTCATCGACTGAAATCCGATACCATCTCTCACTTCTGCAGGCCCTGACGCTATAAAGCCAAAGCGTTTATAGATAGGAATTGCATAAAGTGATGAGCGAAGCGTATAGACACTGGATTTCACTCCCGACCTTGCAACATTCCATAAAGCTCTTGAAATACCTTTTCTCTGATGCGCCTCAGCAACGAACAAGTGATATAAATGAGACTCTCCTCGCATTGAGATATATCCAACAATATCTTCTTCCTCTACGTACACATAATTAGTAAACCAATCATTTGACAGGCGGCGTTCAAATGCTGAAGCATCTAAAGTCCTTAAAAACCAATCCGGCATCGGTGATTGTTCATTTTCAAGATAGAAATGGGATAACGAAGATATTAGCGCTTTAATCTCTAAGGCATCATCTACTTTAGCTTTTCGAATACTCACCAGAACTCCATATTTTTTTAACGCGCCATACATAAGTATCCTAGCACAGCGCTAAGCATCTACAAAAAACTCAAACGATCCTCTATCATAGGGCTATTACTCTTACTCAGTAGCAATAATCATGGAAAAATTCAAAGACATACAACATAGAGCAGCAGAGCGTAAAGGCGGAAAAAAAGCCTTGGCATGCTTAATATCTCAGCCATTATCTGCTCAGCAGGTTGCCGAAATACACGAAGACTTATGGTTAGAAGAGTTCACCCGAAAAATTTTTCAAAGTGGGTTTTACTGGTCTGTCATCAATAATAAATGGCCGGGCTTCCGCGAGGTGTTTTGGGACTTTAATGTCAGTAAATTATTAATGATGTCGTCAGAAATGCTTGAAGAAAAATCAGCTGACGAACGTATTGTACGAAATTATACCAAGGTAAAGACCATTCCAATAAATGCATCGATGGTTCATTTCTCAAGCAAAGAGCAAGGTAAGAACTTCGGTCAATTCATTGCCGACTGGCCTACCAATGATATCGTTAACTTGTGGGCCTGGCTAAAGAAGAATGGGGCTCGCTTAGGGGGTAATACAGGGCAATATGCATTGCGAGCAATGGGGAAAGATACCTTTATTTTATCTCGAGACGTAGAAGCTTACTTACGAGCGCACAACCATATTGAAGGCGGCCTACAATCTAAAAAGTCATTAAACGCTGCTCAAGCTTTCTTTAACGAAATGCAGCAACAAAGTGGCTTGTCGCTACAAGAAATTAGCCAAACAATTTCGTATAGCGTAGGTGATAACTACGTTGGGTTTTAGTGAATATCAGCGAGTAATTTCAACTGTGGGGTTGGGTGAAATATTTCGAGCGTAGATAATTAATACCAATGTTGAAACACCACAAATTGAAAATCCAAGTACCAATGGTTGAACCGTGCCGTCATAGCTTTGTCCAATTACGCCACCGACAACTACAGACAGCAGAGTCTGTACCGAGCTGATAACCGAAGTGGCAGTGCCTGCAATATGGCCTAAGGGTTGTACAGCCAGTGTATTAAAATTTCCAAAAAGAATACCAAAACTAAAGAAAGTGATTGCAAGATACCCCATAAAAACAACTAAATCGGGATGACCTGAAAAACGTTGAGCATAGAAATAGAACAGCAAAGACGTTATTGAAAGAGCGGCTAATGAGGCTAAACAGAGTGTTTCCATACGAAACATCATCACAAGCCTGGAATTTGCGAACGATGACAACCCAATAGCTAGCGCCAAGCCGCCAAAGTAAATAGAAAATGAATCATCCAGCTCATATTGAATTTGGAGAATCTGCTGTGCCGAACTTAAATAGCCAACAAACGATCCGAATATGATACCTGCTGCAACCATATAAATACGAGATAGCGGTTGCTTCAGTGTTTCATAAACCCCGGCAATAATGACAGCGCCTGAAAATTTAAGCCGTTTTTCTTTTGTTAAGGTTTCAGGCTGACGGAAGTGTAGCCACATAAGACTGGTTAAGCCTGCGAAAAAAATAAAACCGAATATGGTTCTCCAGTTTGAAAAAAATAGAATAGCTTGCCCCACTGAAGGCGCTAGTGCCGGTACCAAAATGAAAAAGACCATGATGAGCGACATCACCTTTCCCATTTCTTTACCTTCGAACTTATCCCTAATCATCGCTACAGTAACAACTCTGCATGATGCAGCGCCAAAACCTTGAAAGAACCGCCCAATCAGCATAAAAGTTAAATTGGTTGAAAAGAATGATATTAAACTGCCAATAAGAAAAATAAAAATTCCGAGGTAAATGGATTTTTTTCTGCCATAAGAGTCAGATAAAGGACCGTAAAGTAAGATCCCTATGGCCATGCCCAAGAATATTGTAGAAATTATAAGCTGACTATCATTCGGATTTTTAACCTCAAGACTCATCCCTATTTGACCCAAGGCCGGCAGCATCGCGTCTACCGTTAAGGCTGCAAGCGACATTAAGACAGCCATGAGACTGATAAATTCTTTACGGCTTGTATTAACGTTTGATTGACTCATTTGTACTTCTCTACTCAACCCGCCAGCCGTTCATCAAAACCTTCCAGCAAGGACTGTACTGCATCTAAATCAAAACCTTCTGCTGCGGTTCTTAACACATCAGCATATTCTTTAAGACTTACCAGTTGAGCCTCATTTGCGGAGTCATGTAAGGCTTCAGCAAATGATATAATACCAGCAATATCACCACTGCCATTAACCTGTTCCCACTGGGGTAAAAACTGATCTCTTATCCTTGCCCTCTCCTCTCGATCAAACGTTAAGGGTAAGCTGCCCATTTCACTTTTTGAAGTACCTGAACTCGTAGAAATAGTCGTTTTATTAGTCAGATCATGAGAAAGGAATAATGCCATTTCAGCATAAAGTTCATTTCCACTCACAGGCTTCTTTAGGTAACCATCAAAACCTGCTTGCTTGATTTTATATTCATCTTTGCTCATGACCGATGCAGTTAGCGCCACTACGGGGATATTGCTTGTTTCTGCGTACTGTTTTATGGCTACGGTTGCTTCATAGCCATCCATTACAGGCATTCGTATATCCATTAAAATTAAATCAGGGAGCCACTCTTGACTGATCTGCACAGACTGTTTGCCATTTTCTGCTTCTTTAAATATAAATCCACTGCCTTCAAGTAAATCCTTAACTAACTCTCGATTCAAAACAACATCATCAACAATAAGTATTTTGGCGGGCTTAAACTGATATTGTGATAACTCAGGTAATACTAAAGTCTGCAACTGATCATGTTGAGCAAGCTTAACTTGAGTTAGTTTAACCGTAAAACAAGAGCCTTTACCTACGTCACTGCGAAGGGCTAATTCCCCTCCCATCACTTCAATCAGCTTTTTACTAATGGCCAAACCTAAACCCGTGCCACCATATTCTCGGGTACTTTGGCCTTCTTGTTGTTCAAATGCTCTGAATATACGTTCTTGCTGATCGTAAGGGATGCCTATACCGCTATCTTCAACCGCGATAAATAAGTCCACTAAGTTGCTTTGTGTTGGAGACTGAACCGAAGGCTTAACGGTCACCTTCACTTGAATCCCCCCTTTATGAGTAAACTTAATCGCATTACCCACTAAATTGAAGAGCACTTGCCTCAAACGGGTTTCATCGAGCATTAAAACACTGGGGAGGTCATGAGCTAATTCGATAGAGAACTGTAATTTTCTACTGTTAATCTTGGCAGAGAATATTTGTTGTAACTCGTCAAACAAAGGCGCTAATGAAGTAGGACTATATTCGATATGAAGCTTTCCGGCTTCTACCTTAGAGAGGTCTAGAATGTCATTTATTAAAGTGAGCAATGCCTTGCTACCGGTGCGAATCGAATCTAAATAACTTCTTTGTTTTTTATCTTTAACGGCAGCAGATAATAACTCGGTATAACCCATTACCGCATTCATTGGAGTACGTATTTCATGTGACATATTCGCTAAGAATATACTCTTTGCCCGGTTTGCTTCATCGGCTTTATGTGCCATTGATTTCGCTTCATAAGACGCGAGTCTCAGTTGATCTTCACTTCGTCTTAATGCCTCTTCTGACTTTATTCGCTCAGCCACTTCTTTTGATAGTTTTCGGTTCCAATATAAAAATATACAAATCACTAAAATAGAGACTAAGGCAACACGCCGCACCATTCGGTAATCCACTTGGGATTGCATGCCTTTAAACACCCATGTTTTATAAATTTCGTCAAATTCTCTCTGAGGAATACTAGCAATGACTTTATTAAGAATAGACACCAGGCGAGGGTTATCTTTAGGAACAGCGACACGTAAATCATATACATAGGGTGTAATGCTCGTTAGCCGAACATTTAATATGTTCTTTTGCTTAATCAGGTAACTAACCGAAGGAATATTACTAACAAATACATCAAGCTCTCCATCCGAGAGCGCTTGCAAGCCTTCTTCAACAGTTTCAACAACTTGTAAGTTAAGATCAGGATGATTGATAATTAAGTAATCATAAGAAGCGTAACCTTTAACAACGCCTACTCGCTCGTCATCCAACTCTCGGAGATCCGTTACAAAGCCTAGCCCCTCACGAATAACCAAAACAATCGGAAATGAAAAATAGGGCTCTGTGAACAGCATATATTCTTCACGCTGAGGTGTTTTTGCTACCGCAGAAATAAGGTCTACTTCATGATTTTTAAAGCCTTCAAGCGTTTCCCCCCAACTGGCTTGGTGATTAATGTCAAACTTGTAATCCAAGCGTTTTTCTAACAACGTGACAACATCACTCACCATCCCAACGTAATCGCCTTTATCATTAATAAATTCGAAAGGAGGCCAGAAAATATCACCAGATAACCTTAAACCCGGATGACCCTGTAACCACAGTCGATCTTCAACACTTAAAAGCGCATCAGATTGAGTCACTGCAGGCACAACAATATTCGCCTCCTGCGTATTAGAAATGGACTCAGCATTTACGGAAATAGATAGACAAAGTAAACAGACTAAAGCAATAGAAAACCTATTCATCACCGCCATACACTTCGACTCGATTTCTACCATTTTGTTTGGCTTTATATAATGCTTTATCGGCCAAATCGAATATTTCTGCTGCGGTGCTTTTATCTTGAAATTCAGAGACACCAAACGACATTGTTATTTGCACTTTCTCATCCCGGAAGTGAAACGGGAGTCTGGAAATCATCTCACGGGTCTTTTCCATCACCGGAATAACATCTTTAATTTCTGTTTCTGGTAAAATGATGACAAACTCCTCACCACCATATCGACATTGAATGTCCAGCTGGCGTGTAACCTGCTTTATCAAGCGAGCGGTTAACTTCAAAACCTGATTACCAACCTCATGCCCCCATTGGTCGTTCACCTGCTTAAAATGATCAAGATCTATCATCATAAGAGACGTGGGTATCGTTGTTCTTAAAGTACGCTCAAGTTCTATATCTAAGGCGGTACGGAAGTGGCGAACATTGAATAAACCAGTTAATGGATCGGTAATAACTTGTTCACGCAATCCTATTAACTCATCCGCCAAAGGGCTGTATAAACCACAATTTGGGCATTCAAATGACGAGGTATTGGAGGTTGGCTGTAACGAGGGGGAATTTTGTGGCATCGAGTCCTCTGTTCTCCAGATCAAACTAAACATAATTGATTTATTTAAGTTTAGTGGAATCTAGAAAAAACAAAGGATTTTTTCATAAGTTATCATTAAAAAAATTGAGAGCTAAAGTCTAGCCTTTTGGTAAACCTTGCTCCTTGATTGCACGTTGCCAGTTTTCATCATTATTAAGCATGCTATAAACCAGATAATCGATCCATTGACCTTCAAATTCAAGTACGCTGTTTAACTGCCCTTCATGCTGAAAACCCATCAGAGACGCAAGTTCAATACTACCAGAGTCGCTTTCTTGTAAGTGCCATTCGACTCGATGCAAAGAAAGGTCTTCATACGCTAGCGTCAATACGGCATACAGGATTTCAGCAACTTTAGCTGAATCCTTATGTTCTGGAAAAATATCTAAAACCAACTGGCCACTGGCGTTAATCCAGTTAAACTTTTGCAAGCGAATACGCGCAATCACTTTACCCGTCATTTTTTCTTCTACTAACCAAAAAGCCGCTTCTTTCGCTTCGAACTGCATCACCATACGGCGCGCTTCATCCATTGCCTGAGCTTCAACAACCATAGGGCTTTTAGGATGATGCTTAACCACGCCTTTAGTGCTTAACAAGGCATAAATATTAGGGATATCTTCCTCATGAGCAAAACGCACTTCGTAATGGTCGGTATCAAGATTCCAGTTCATTATTTTTCACCTTCTGCAGACTGAGCAAGAATCAAATTAAATACCAAAATGTCTGAATATTCAGTTTGACTAATACGACGGAAATCTCGCAAGCGTGCTTGCTGCTCAAAACCCGCAAGTTTTATAACATCAACGATAGCACCTTCACCTTCTGGTAAACACTGGAATGAGAAATTTATAAGATGATATTTTTGTGCAAGATAATCAATGCCGCAGCGTAAAGCATCAACCTGCAATTGCTGAGTTAAACCCGGCAAAGCATCTAAACGCATTAGGGTTTTTAGTGATGTTGGCTGCCAGTCATACAGACTCAGCATCCCCATCATTGCGCCGTCGACTTCTATTGCCCACATGAGTCCACGTTGAGTTGCTGCCATTTGCACAGAAAGCTCAACCATACGTTCAGCGTGTTCTCTGCTAGCAGATTCACTTTGGCCCGCAAGGGTTTGTTTTTGATAAAGCTTAATAATGGAATCGACATCAGACTTATCTAACGGGCGTAATTGACCACCGTTAAAATCGACATTAGCAACAAATTTCATGAGGGGTAATACCTAGAATGTGCATTTTAAGGCGCACATTCTAGCATTATGGCGGCTATTTGGTCACCGTTAATCGTTCTATGGATTTACTGTGCAGATTTGTGATTGAGCTACATCAGGACCGGTTGTTGCTCTAATTATGTCACA
>ENA-OSET01000908-OSET01000908.1-sediment-metagenome-genome-assembly--contig:-NODE-908-length-32116-cov-11.279004_pt1 | contig 32116 bp, 29 predicted proteins | sample MGYA00237882_ERZ534229 | MGnify/ENA primary metagenome ERZ534229 (study PRJEB26408, sample SAMN06266212) | sediment metagenome | isolation source: Hudson Canyon methane seep mesocosm | place... | reverse complement strand
GTTCCTCGTTTATGGAAGAAGTTCCAGCAGCAGATTTCTGCAAAAATGCCCGAGCAGAAGCTTAATAAAATGCTTCGCATTCCACTGCTTAATATGATTGTTCGTAAGAAGATTAAAAAAGCACTGGGGCTTGATAAAGCGCGTATGGTTGTTTCTGGTGCCTCTCCAATTGCCCTTAGCTTACTTGAATGGTACGCAAAGATTGGTATTGATATAAATGAAGGCTATGGCATGACCGAAAACCTTGCTTACGGCCCCGCGATTAATATGCCTGGTGCGGTTAAGATCGGTAGCGTAGGTTCTATTAAGGCCTTGCCTCATAGTGAAGTGAAAATTACAGGTGAGGGAGAGATTATTGTTCGTTCACCTTCGCTTATGACTGGATATTACCTTGAGCCAGAAAAAACAGCTGAAACGATTCGTGATGGTTGGTTACACACCGGTGATCGCGGTGAAATTGATAGTGACGGCTATCTGACAATTACGGGTCGTGTTAAGGATGTATTCAAGACCAGTAAGGGTAAGTTTGTGCAGCCTAATAAAATTGAAGGTTTGATGCAGAGGCAAACGCTTATTGAGCAAATTTGTGTTGCTGGTTCGGGTGAGTCTCAGCCATTTGGTTTGATTGAATTATCTGAAGATGCAAAGTCAAGATTGCCTGAAGCGGCTAAAGAAATTGAAGAAAGCATCATGAATACACTGGCTGAAGTGAATAAAGAGCTTGAGCATCATGAAATAGTTGAACGTATCTTTGTTATTGACGATGTATGGACGCCAGAAAACGGCATGCTTACGCCAACAATGAAAATAAAACGCAGTGAAGTTGAAAAGAAATATGCTGAGCTGAGTGATAAGTATCGTGATACTAAAACACGTTTTGTTTGGGAAACTGAAATGGCTTAGTTGTTTGCCAGTAAGTAAATAAAAAACAACAAGGCTTGGTTTTCCAGGCCTTGTTGTTTGTATTCCGTTATTTTGTAGCAAAATGCCTGCAAGAATAATGGTGTTAAGCGCCGTTACCGAGTAATATTGACCGTCCAGAATATGTCATAATAATTTAGTAAGAGAAGTAAGCCCCGATGGATAGCCCTTTTTCAGATCGTATCGCAGATGTTCCAGAATCCTTTATTCGTGAAATATTAAAAGTCGCGGTAGATCCAACGATTATTTCTTTTGCTGGCGGTTTGCCAAGCCGAGATCTTTTTCCTGTTGAAGGTATTAAGGACGCGTGCAATAAAGTATTGGATGAGCATGGGCAAGATGTGCTGCAGTACAGTAATACTGAAGGTTATGAAGGACTTCGCCAGCTTATATCTGATCGTTACCGTGATAAGCAAGGGCTTGATGTACCGATTAAGAATATTTTAATTACTAACGGCTCTCAGCAGGGTTTAGATCTTCTAGGTAAAACTTTACTAAACGAAGGGGATGACGTTGTTATTGAAGAGCCTGGTTATTTAGGGGCTATTCAGGCATTTTCAGTTTATCGTGCCCGGTTTAATTCGGTTCCAGTTTCTGAAGAAGGTCTTGATATTGAGCGTCTGAAAGGTGTGATGCTTTCACGTAAGCCTAAGTTGCTTTATACCGTGCCTAATTTCCAGAATCCATCAGGTATTTCATACAGTGAAGAGAATCGCATAGCTGTAGCCGAAGAACTGAAAGGAACATCTACCTTTTTGGTTCAGGATGACCCTTACGGAGATTTGCGTTTTGCTGGTGTTGAAAAAACATCATTCAAAAAGCTTATTCCGGAGAATACGGTTGTTTTGGGTTCATTTTCAAAAATAGTTGTCCCTTCGTTCCGTCTTGGTTGGATTGTAGCGCCTGATGCACTAATGGAAAAACTGGTTATTGCAAAGCAAGCAGCCGACCTGCACACCAATTACTTTTCACAACGAGTAATACATCAGTTCTTACTTGATAATAACATTGATGCACATATTGCTGATATTACCGAGGTGTATGGTCGTCAGCGTGCCTCTATGATGAAGGCAATTGAAGCGCATTTTCCTAAAGAGGTGACGATTACTCACCCTGAGGGGGGGATGTTTTTATGGGGAATGCTGCCTGATGGCGTTTCATCAATGAAACTCTTTGAGATCGCTATAGAGGACAAGGTTGCATTTGTGCCAGGGCATCCTTTCTATGTAAATCGAGATGAAGTGAATACCTTTAGGTTGAATTTCTCAAGCGTAGATGAAGAGACAATAGAGACGGGTATAGCTCGTTTGGGCAAAGCGATTACCCAATTATTGGCTGAGTAGGGTGGTTTCGTGCCAAAGTGGCACTATGTCTGAACTTATAGTGCATCAACGCCAGCTATGCGCTGTTGTAGATGAATGCATTGAGCTGGCCAGTCAATACTTTAATAAACCGCTACTTATACCTGATGTTCGTTTTGACCTTAGGGGTAAAAGTGCAGGTCAGGCTCGCTTCGAAATAGAGCGAGCTTTTGGTGTTGTGAAAACGCACAAATCATCTATCCGTTTTAATCGTTTATTGATGGAAGAGAACTTTCAGGCTTTTATTGATGATGTCGCTCCTCATGAAACAGCACATGTGATTGCCCGTCAGGTGTATGGTCGTAAAATAAAACCTCATGGTCAGGAGTGGAAAATGATCATGAGGGATGTACTTAATAAATCCCCTTCGGTAACTCACCAGTTTGATGTAACTAGAGCCTCACCTAAGCCCTTTATTTACCAGTGTGATTGCGCCGATGTGCAGCATGCTTTATCTGCAATTCGTCATAACCGAGTTCAAAGAAAGCAGTCGACCTACCTTTGCCGTCAGTGTAATAGTTCATTGAGTCTTGTTTGACCTTAAATTAGTCCTATTCTTCAAAGTTTTCTGGCGAACATAGCAATTATCGTCTATCAATATCTCATGTACACATTTTTTTACTGAGATGATTAATAATGGATTTTAATGACTACCTCACCCTGCTTGCTAAAAATGATGGCTCTGATCTCTATTTAAGTACTGGTGCGCCTCCGTGTGCTAAATTTCACGGCAAATTAAAGCCTCTTGAAAAAATAGCCATGAAGCCTGGGCAGATAAAAGATATTGCCTATACCATGATGGATGAAGAGCAGCAGCACGAGTTTGAAACTGAGCTAGAAATGAATCTTGCTTATACAATTTCAGGTATTGGCCGGTTCCGTGTAAATATTTTTAAGCAGCGCAATGAGATTTCTATTGTTGCACGAAATATTGTGACTGAAATCCCTAGTGTCGATACATTGGGGTTGCCTCCTGTATTAAAAGATGTGGTGATGGCTAAACGTGGTTTGGTGTTGTTTGTTGGGGCGACAGGCTCGGGTAAATCAACATCACTGGCCGCTTTGATTGACCATCGGAATAGTAATAGTGGTGGTCATATTATTACTATTGAAGACCCGGTTGAGTTTATTCATAAACATAAGAAAAGCATTATCAATCAGCGTGAAGTAGGGGTTGATACTCGTAGCTTTCAAAAGGCACTAAAGAATACGCTTCGCCAAGCGCCCGATGTAATCTTGATTGGTGAAATTAGAGATAGAGAAACCATGGAGCATGCTTTGGCATTTGCTGAAACAGGTCACCTTTGTATATCAACACTTCATGCTAATAACGCTAACCAGGCACTTGATCGAATTATTAATTTCTTTCCAGAAGAGCGGCGCAATCAATTATTGATGGACTTATCTTTGAATTTACGTGCGTTCATATCTCAGCGGCTTGTCCCTACAGTTGATGGGAAGCGTGCTGCGGCAATAGAAATACTATTAGGTACGCCCTCTGTAAGTGAGATGATTTTAAGAGGGGAGGTTGAAAGTATAAAGGAGATCATGCAAAAGTCAGAAAACTTAGGCATGCAGACTTTTGATACTGCTTTATTCAAGTTGTATGAGGCAGGAAAAATAACCCTTGATGAAACCTTGAAAAATGCAGATTCAGCTAATAATTTACGCTTAAGAATTAAACTGCATAGTAAGGGGGAAGAGGGCTCTGCGGGCTTAACGTCTGATGAAGAGCCGAGTGAAGCTAATGAAAATGAAAAACCTGCTGAAAGCGTAGCTGCTAGCAGTTTTGGTTCTGCTGGTGGCTTATCGCTGGCACTTGAAGAGATAGAAGAGGATGAAGAAGATGAGCCGCCAGCAACTATTTAATTTAGGTTTCGTTTGTTGGTGGCCGTTAGGTGGCAGTTAACATTCCAGTTGTAGCTTAGGCTGGGTTCTATTTCCATGTTGTTTGGCAGGCTGGGTTTATAGTGGCGTATAAACTCTTCTACGCCCCCGTGAGGGGCAAAATCGGCGGCAAACCATTTGAATATTTTCGAAACATAAAGTGTGTTACCTTTGCGGTGTACACCTTTTTGTTCCTGATTTAAGAAGGTTGTTACTTGGTTGTCTAGCTGGGTATCTAGATTGTCTGCACGATAGGCTTCAGCTCTTAAGTTGGGGCAGCTCATAGAAGCGCAATTCATTGCAAAATGTACGCGAGGCTCGCCAAACTTACGAAGTATTTCGTGTTCAATTTCGCCTAGCGTGACTGTTTTTCCGTCAATAATGCCCGCAGGTTTATCCCAGACAGACTCAAACATTCCTCCTAAGGAATTCAGTTTCTTGAGAGGCCAGTTCTCTGCCACCATATTAATTGCCAGAATATTATAAGCATTTAGATAAAAGGCTATTTGCTGTTCATTTGATTCAATCTCGCTGGCAGGGAATTTCCCTAGGGCATCAATTAATGATTTTAACTGCGGATCGTGACGCAATCGGTTGTAGTTAACCATATTTGCATCTAATCTCTGTTTTTGGCTGGCACTGACGTAAGTCGTTAGTAGTTTGTCGTAGTTATCCCATAACACATTTAGCTGTTGGTTTAATTGGGAGTGTTGTTTTATTACGTCTGATAGTTGGGGTTGTTTATAAACAGACTCTACGCCCTCAATGTCTTCGACCATTGAAAGTTGTAGCGTGCTGCCTTTTTCTGCATGAGCAAGCTGGAATGGAGCAAGCGCAAAGGCAATGAGCATTGCGAGAACTCGAAGTAGAGACTGCTGACTTAGTGCTGAGTGAAGCTCCGTGTCAGTAATAAAGCACTTGTCGATAAGAATTTTACCCAAGGGAGCGTTTGTTTCCGATTGCAGGCGAATAGCATAGTCAAGTTGATTTGGGCTGATAAGCCCTTTCCTTACTAGCACTGCGCCAATTCGAGAGCGTTTCTTTTGTTGTTGATATGACAGCATAACATATCTCCATCGACCACTTGAGATGAGGGCGAACAAGCTGAAGATAAACCTCGTCAATAAGTATAGTAAAAAATGAACAATATGCTTAATAAATACAAATAAATAATTTGCAGTCTGGTATTATAATCAAGTTTTTTGACGTATATTTTACATTTCTTTTGATTGTCAAAAAGTTGGCGTAAATAAATATCAAAATATGACATGGATTCGTCATATTTTTATTTTCATGTTTACAATGCTCATCATAGGAATTGATGAACAGGCGGTAATCATGTTTTTAAATACAAGTTTTTTAAATGCAACGTTTTTAAATACAAAGCGTATAGGGATTGTTGTTCTGAGTGGTTTTTTAACTGCATGTAACAGCGACTCTGACGATAAAAACAGCTCTCAGGACTCAGTTCAAGATACGCTTACAGAACAAACTAGTACTACAGTGCAAGCTGGTGCTGAAGATTCAGTAAGCCCTCCAGAGGTTAGTAAGCAAATTTCCATTCAAGGTGGCGCGATCAAAGGTGTTATCGAAAACGGCATTGTTCGTGTTTTTTCTGTGAAAAGTAAGGCTGGCTTTTATGGCAAGTCAAAAATACCGTTAGGTGCTGCTGAACGAACAGATGAGAACGGTCAGTTTAATATCACTATTCCAGGAAAGTCTGTTGATACTATTGTTGTAGAAATTACAGCGGATATAAATACCCGTATGACGTGTGATGTTGTTGACGGCTGTGGTTTGGATGCTCTGGGAGAACTTATTGCTTTTGGTGAAACGTTCCCCTTAAATAGTGACTTTATCTTAGAGGCGGCTTATTTTGGACTACAGGATAAGGAAGCGCTTACTCTTTATGTAACACCGCTAACCCATCTTGCTGTTTCACATGCTGTTTCTCAGCTCGATGGATTAAGTGCTGATAACATAAGTGCGGCCTATTCTCTTGTAGAAGAGACTTTAAACCTTTCACCGGGTTCATTACAGTTACCTCCACCAGATTTAACCCGACTTGATGCTTACGATTCTCTGTCGGGTGATGAGCTTCAGTATGCCGTTATGTCAGCTTCATTTCTTGCAATGGTTAACATGCCTGACTGGGCTTCAATTGACGAGGTAATTAACAGTGCGGCTAATAGGTTTGCGTTATCAGGTGGTCTGCCGGACGAAAATGGTGGCGTTGTATCTGAAGTGACCTTGGACGACCTTTTCTACCAAGCTAGTGATATTGCTAGTGATTTGCAATCTGAAACCAGTAATACTCAAATTATTGTTGAGCTGGTTTCTGTTGAGAGCTCTACTGATATGTATTATCAGGAGGTTTCTAGCTTATATGTTGATGAGTGGGAGTCAGAGCCAGTTAATGAAGCTAGTGGTGAGCCTGACGTTGAGGCAGAAGTGCCTCTGGGGGAAGAATCGATAGAATCACCTGCGGGAGCGGTGGTAGTTGCTCCGGTAGTGGAGGAACCCCCTGTTGAGATGCTGGTTATTACAGCGCAGCCTGGTTCTACGACGACCATTGTGGATAGCAGTGTAGAATTTAGTGTGGCTGCGGAAGGTGAAGGTGACATCTATTATCAATGGAGAAAGGATGATATTGACATTGATGGTGAGAGTGGAGCGACCTTGTCTATAGATAGTGCTCAGATTTCAGATTCAGGTGTTTATAATGTTATTGTGACTAATGATAATGGCGCGCTCTCTTCTTTCGGTGCTACGTTATTAGTGGAGCCAAAGCCCTTGCTTACAGCGGAGCTTAAATGGACGATACCTGAAAAGCGCCAGGATGGGACTGATTTATTGGCTGAAGATGTTGCTGGCTATGTTCTGTCATACGGAACACAGCCAGACGCGCTTATGGCTGAGGTAATTATCAATGGTGCTGATGAGAGAACTTATACATTTGAAGATTTAGATTCTGAGAAAACTTATTATTTTAAGATAGCAACAGTGGATATAAATGGTATTCAGGGTGAGTTTTCCGAACTTGTGACTAAATCTTTTATGTAACTCCACGACTTCTCAGTACAAACAAAAACCCCTTTAGTGCCTGCTAAAGGGGTTTTTTATTAATCAGCTAAAATGTCACAGCAAATAACCAACTCTTGATCACCTGACTGAAAGAGTAGGGATAGTGTAACGCACATATAAGCCCCTGTTATTGATAAGTAAGGGCGGGTAATTTGAAGTTCATTCGGATTACTCAGCGCTCTTTTTAGGTAGTGCTGGCGAAACCAGTCTGCACTTTGTGTGTCTTCCAGTGGTTTAAATTTAGGGTTGTTGGCGGTTATATTTCGTGTGGAGCTTGCTGTTTCGCCTATTTGTATGCCGTTTTTGTCCATCATGTAGCAGCGAGTTACAGTATGGTGTTCTGTAAGTGATTTTGCTGCCCGTTTAAGTGGCAAGCCTTCTCGTACTTTATCCACTGCATTATTGAAAAGAGGAAAGTAATGATCGCGAATAGCTATAGTCGGGTCTATTTTTCCCTTTACTTCGTTTTTGTAACTATGTAGTAATTCTCCCAGGTCGGTCTCAGGCAGGGGGTTGGGAGTTACACCTATCTGGGGCATTGAAAAGTAAAAACCTTGCACAAAATCAACACCGCAGTCTACAGCGATCATGGCTTGCTTTTCAGTTTCGACACCTTCCATTAAAACAAGGCAACCTGCCTGGTGTAATAATGAAACAATGCCGTTAAGCATTTGGCGAATTCGTCCATCAGCTGAGGCGCGAACAATCATTGAGCGATCGAGCTTAACGATATCAGGCTTAAGAGCCCAAACTCGTTCAAAATTTGAGTGGCCCGCGCCAAAATCATCTATAGCCGTCAGGCAGCCTAGTTGTTTATAGTAATCAACGGCTTGGGCGAGGCTGGCACTATCACTGGTAGGTTGCTCAACTACTTCTATAACAACGCGATGCGAAGGGAAATTAAAATGTTCTAAAAGCTTCCCGAAAAATGAATCATAACGATGTCCTGTTGCGATTGTTTGCGGTGACACGTTAATAAAAAGCCAGTTAATGTCATCGGGAAGGCATTTGAAGTTTTTCATGTGTAAGTGACGACAGATTCTGTCTAGCTGGACGTTTTCTTGTTCACTTTTTGGTAGTTGAAAAAGATGCCCAGGACTTTGAGCTCTGCCTGTATTATCAAAAGGACGTACCAGTGCTTCATATCCAACAATACGCTTGTGGGATAAACTGAAAATTGGCTGAAAAGCCGTACGCAGCTCCATTCCCATAAAGCTGCTTGACCATTCCGAGCCAAAAGCCTGGGTTGTTTTGTCAATGCTATGGATGTCTAGAGCTAAGTTGTCTGATGTTTTATTCATTACCGAAAACAAGCTGATAATGTCTCTTTATGTATGTTTATAAAAGCGACTTTATAAGAACTTTTTATAAGACCTATGTCTAAAGCGCCAAAATTTTAACTGATAACGGTATAAAGAATGCCAAATTATTAGACTTAGTTCTACTTTAATTTGTTAAAGGTATGTAAAAGATTTCAGAAAATAGGAAGAGTAGTCTTTCTTTAAGATAAAAAAAGCGGCATAGAATGCCGCTAAAGTGCGAGTTGTTAAACTTACGTCTAGATTAAGGGAAAGGGCTGGGGGTTTCTGTACGTGAATGTACTTATAGTGAAATAAACATCTAAAAAGTAGATTGAATTGAGTTAATAAACGGCACAAAGTATTAATAAAATAGTTGTATTATTTACTTGAAGTTTAAAAGAGAGCTTGTGATGAATATTAGAAATACAGAGGATAGCTGGGGGCTTGTGTCGATTGTTTTGCACTGGCTTGTCGCTGTAGCCGTCTTGAGTTTATTTGGTTTGGGGCTTTATATGGTTGAGTTAGATTATTATGACTCGATGTATAAAACGGCACCATATATACATAGAAGCATTGGCATACTACTATTTATTACGATCATTTTCCGGCTTGTCTGGCGTGGGATGAATACTACGCCGCAAGCTTTGGAAAATCACAAGGCGTGGGAGGTAACCATTGCGCATTGGGTGCATATGGCGCTGTATGGTCTGTTAATTGTTTTAATGTTGAGTGGTTACTTTATATCAACGGCTGATGGCCGTGCAATTTCTGTATTTGCCTGGTTTGAAGTGCCTTCAATAGTGAGTGGTATTGATAATTTGGAGGATCTAGCGGGTGATGTCCATGAGTTTCTGGCTTACGTGCTTATATCAATGATTGTGCTTCATGCAGTGGGTGCATTTAAGCATCACCTGTTGGATAAAGATCGTACCCTATTAAGAATGTTAGGGAAAAACAGTAAATAGTATTAGAACATAAAATATTATGGAGAAATTATGAAACTTAAAAAATGGTTTACCGGTGTGTCATCGTCATTATTGTTATCAAGCTCTTTATTGCTGCCCTCTGGTGTCGTAAATGCCGCCGATTATGTGATAGACACTGAAGGTGCTCATGCATTTGTGCAGTTTAAAATCAGTCATTTGGGGTATAGCTGGCTATATGGCCGTTTTAATACCTTTGAAGGTCAGTTTAGCTTTGATGAAGCGAACCCTACTGCATCAAAAGTTTCTGTTTCAATTGATACCCGCAGTATTGATTCTAATCATGCAGAGAGAGATAAGCATTTAAGGAGTGACGACTTTTTAGATGTTAAGAGTCACTCTCAGGCTACTTTTGTGAGTACAGGTATTGAAGATAAAGGCGATGGAAAGGCAGCGATACATGGTGACTTTACTTTGAGAGGCGTGACTAAGCCTATAGTCATTGATGCTGCATTCATTGGCGGAGGAGATGATCCTTGGGGTGGTTATCGTAGTGGGTTTAGTGGAAAGACGTCTTTCAAGTTGAAAGATTTTGGTATTCCTAAGAATTTAGGACCTGCCTCAGAAGAAATTGAAATATTTATTTCTATCGAAGGTATACGTCAATAAGCGCTATTTTATAAATACCTTGGGCAGATCTTTCCATTTAGTTGTATAGCTGGGGGATTTAAGGTTTCTCTGCATGACCCAGTTAGGGTTTATACCCTGGTTTGCGAAATAAACAGGTGCGTGTCGCTTGTTTATTTCATCCATCAGTTTCATGAGTTGTTTTGAACGATCCGGTTGTATGGCTGTAAATGCATCAAGTTGTTCCGGACGCTCTGCTTGTAGTTCAATTAATCCTACTCCCGCACGAGCAAAAGGAACGCTCTTTTTAAATATTGTCTCTCTAATGGCTTGTCTTGCTAAAGCCGCAATAACCCGAGTGTCATTGCTTGGCACCGCGAGTGGGATGACGACCGATTGGCTATAGGGCTTATCAACAAAATGGCCGGATGATGCAAATACCAGTATGGTTTTAACCAGTTGATGGCCTTTTCTCAGTTTTACACAGGCACGGTTTGCATACTGGCTAACGGACTGTTCAAGTGCCGTGCAGTTCGTTATTTTTGAGCTAAAGGAACGGGTGGAATAAATTTGTTTTTTGGGTTCTGGCTGCTGCTCAAGTCCATAGCAAGGAATGCCGTTTAACTCATCAATAGTACGGGCAACATTAATGCTATAGCGCTTTTTCATCTGTTGTGAGTCTTGTTGCATCAAATCCCAAGCAGAGTAAATATGTTGGTCACCTAAGCGATGGGATAGCCGCCTTCCAATTCCCCATATTTCTCCAACGGATATTTTAGAAAATACCTTTTGCCACTCTTTTGTGTCTTTGATCGTGCAAACATACTCACAACGAGCGGATTTTTTAGCGATAAAACTAGCTAGCTTTGCCAGTGTTTTGGTCTGGGCTATTCCTACTCCCACGGGTAAGCCAACCTGTTTTTGTACCGCTTGCCGTATTGCCTGGCCGTACTCTCTCATATCGCCATTAATACCTGATAGTGACAGAAATGCTTCGTCAATGGAGTAGACTTCTATCTCCGGTGAAAACTGCTCAAGGGTCCTCATTACCCGGTTAGATAAATCACCGTATAGCTCGTAGTTACTGGAAAATACATGAACATTATCTCGTTCTAACTGTTCCTTAAGCTTGAAGTAAGGCTCAAGGTCGGGGATTCCAAGTGCTTTGGCTTCTTTGGAACGTGCCACAATACAGCCATCGTTATTGCTTAACACAATTAATGGCTTGCCACGTAAGTCAGGCCTGAATACTTGCTCGCAGCTCGCAAAAAACGAGTTGCAATCTACTAGGGCTAGCATTTACCAAAGCCAACAGGCACGATGAAAACGAATAGATGCGGACACAACCCCTTCAATTAAAAAATTTGAATTATCAGGAATAACAATAGGAGGGTATTTGGGGTTAGCGGATACCAGTCTATGTTGTTTTAGGTCTATAAATTTGCAGGTAAGTTCACCATCAATAGCGGCTATAACTATATCTCTGTGTTTGGCATTTAATGAACGGTCAACGATGAGCACATCATTATTAAAGATACCGCAGCCAATCATTGAGTCTCCTTGTGCACGAACAAGGTATGTTGATGAGGGGTGCTGAATTAAAAGCTCGTCGAGACTCAGGCCTTTCTCAATGTAATCATCAGCTGGGCTGGGGAATCCGGCTTCAACCTTTGAACTGTAGAGTGGAAAAGAGAACTTTGACTTCGATAGATGGGTTATATTCACGGATGCATACCTAAATTATACTGTATATATAGTCAGTATTATAGCTATGCTAATTGTGTTTGCACAACCCTTTAAAAAAACTGATTTGGTCGCGTATATTTGTATAATTTTAATGGAGATCTTATAAGGCAACTATCAAGCCTATAACCGAGAGGCAATAGATTTTATTATAGTAATAGTAATGATTGTTATTAGTATTTAGCCTTGGGAAGATATTGTTGTGGTCGCTATACTTAGCGTGAAGATTTTAATTTAGGAGGATTTGATATGGTCAGGCTATATTTTATGATTCCAAATATTAAGAGTGCTTCGAGTGTTGCGGATGAGTTAAGGGGGCTGGGTGTACCAAACGGTCATATGCATCTTTTGTCTCATGATGCTCATGACGCACAAGATGCACATATTCCTGTGGCAAATGCTTTTCATGTAAGTGATGCATGGCATATGACCAAGCAAGGCGCTTTGGCTGGGATGATATGTGGTTTCGGAACAATTTTGTTGACTACATCAGGGATGTTTATTGGTGTGGCGACATATATTCAAGGTGGTGTTATTGGTGCGGCCGTTGGGGCTGTTCTCGGCTCCGTGATTGGGATGGGACGTAACGAATCTAACATCGAAGAGCATGAAATGGATATTGAAGATGGGAAGCAAATGCTGTTGGTCGATGTAGAAAAAAAGAATCAATATGAATTGATTGAAAAAATTCATCGCCACCATGCAGAAGTTGAGATTGAAACCTCACATGGTTCTTTGCATTTTTAAAGCAGACTAATTGTGTGGCCTTATGGGAACTGTGCCACACAATTGCTTGCGTAGAAGTAAATACTTCGTTGTTTGTTCTTTCCCTTTTGCTTAAAACCTATCTGTAATGAAAATGTAACCACCAATAAACATAATGATGACACTTTGTTCGAAATTGAAAGAATAACTAACTGGAGTGTTGTCATGAAAGTAAGCGGTATAAAAATACCTTTAAAAATTTTAGGCGCAAGCCTATCTGTGTTAACGGCTGTTGGTTGTAGTCAGGTTCAGACTGAAGATATGGCTGATCAGCCTCCCTCTCAGGTTAAGAATGTGATCATGATGATTGGTGATGGCATGGGGCCGCAGCAAATGGGGCTGCTCGAGAGTTATGCTCAGTATGCGCCAAACTCTGTTTATAAAGGGCAGCCTACGGGTCTGACTAAAATGATTAATAATGGAACTTTGGGGCTTTCTCTTCATAATCCAGCACAGACCTTAGTGGTTGATTCAGCTTGTTCAGCCTCTCAGCTCGCAACGGGGGCTCCGTCATTGTCTGAGGCGGTAGGCCTGGATATCAATGGCAACCCTATTGAGACAGTACTTGAATTAGCCAAGGAAGAAGGTAAGGCAACCGGTTTGATTTCTGATACTCGTCTTACCCATGCAACCCCTGCGGCTTTTGCAGCACACCGTTACCACCGCTCTTTAGAAAACCAAATTGCTGAAGATATGCTAGCAAATCAAGTTGATGTGATGCTTTCTGGTGGCATTCGTTATTGGATTCCTAAAGAAGCCAATGAAAAGGGTGATGTCTACAATGCCTTGGTAAAGCAGACGGGTGGCACGGTAAAAATTAAATCTAAGCGTAAAGACAATAAAAACCTTTTGGATGAAGCTGAAAAAATGGGCTACAACCTAGCCTTCAACCGTGCTGAATTATCGAAGGCAGAAAATGGTAAATTACTAGGCTTATTTGCTTACTCGGGTATGCAAGATGGCATCGAGTATACTCAAACCAAGAATGACCCTAAGCGAACAATGCCTAGCCTTAAAGAGATGACTGAAAAGGCGCTGGATATTCTTTCTCAAGATGAAGACGGTTTCTTTTTGATGATAGAAGGCGGACGTATTGACTGGGCTGGGCATGATAATGATGCAGGCACAATGCTGCATGAAATGCTGAAATTTGATGAAACAGTAAACTATGTTTACGAGTGGGCAAGTAAGCGTAATGATACCTTGGTGCTTGTGACGGCGGATCATGAAACAGGTGGTTTTGGCTTTAGTTACTCGCGTTCTAACTTGCCAGAGGGTGTTAAAGTAAGTGGTGCTGCATTTGAAGGTAATGACTATAAACCTAACTTTAATTTTGGTAGCTTTGAAATATTAGACAAAATATACAGCCAGAAGAAAAGCTTTGCGAATATTATGGCTGAGTATGATGGCGGAGACAAAACGCCAGAATCATTGGTTACTTTAGTTAATGATAATAGCGAGTTTAATATTACGGTTGCTCAGGCGGAAGCGATCCTGGCACGTGAGAATAATGATTATCATGTGGAAGGGCATAAATACTTAAATGATGAGTCTTTCCCCGAAGTTAAAGAATTTAAAGCCTTTTATGTTTATGGGGATGAAATTCGTAATGACCTGATTGGTCGTGCACTAAGTGAGCAGCAGAATGTTGTGTGGGGTACTGGTACCCATACCAACACACCGGTTACTGTTATCGCGTATGGGCCTGAAAATGTGTCTAAGCAGTTCTCTTCAATGACACATCACGTTGAAGTAGGCAAGCTGGCTAAGAAGGCGGTAGCAGGAGAGTTGTAAGTTGTACGTTACGTAAAATACTAGATCCCCGCCTTCGCGGGGATGACAAAAAAAATCTAACAGGGTCGGCTAATATGTTTTATCGTTCAATAGCCAAAGAAACGCCCATACCACCACCAATACACAGTGTCGCTAAGCCTTTCTTCGCATCACGCTTGATCATTTCATGAATAAGCGTAACTAAAACACGGCAGCCGGAAGCGCCAATAGGGTGCCCCAGAGCAATAGCGCCACCATTCACATTTACCTTATCTTTATCCCAACCTAGGCCACGATTTACAGAAATAGCCTGAGCTGCAAAGGCTTCGTTGGCTTCTATAAGGTCAAGGTCATCAATGGTCCAGTCAGCTTTGTTAAGGCACTGTTGTGTCGCAGGTACAGGACCTGTGCCCATAATGCTAGGGTCAACGCCCGCATTGGCGTAAGCTTTAATGGTTGCTAATGGCGTTAAGCCTAGTTCTTTTGCTTTTTCTTCACTACACACAATTACGGCTGCTGCACCATCATTCAGTGAAGACGCATTAGCGGCAGTGATAGAACCGTCCTTTTTGAATGCAGGACGCATTTTTCCCATAGACTCCATGTTTGCACCGTGACGTGGATTTTCATCCGTATCCACTATTTTTGGATCACCTTTACGCTGAGGAATACTCACGGGGATGATTTCTTCCGCAAAGCGATTAGCTTTCTGGGCCGCTTCTGCTTTTTGCTGTGAAGCTACTGCAAACTCATCTTGTTCCTGACGTGAAATTTCAAATTTTTCAGCGATATTTTCAGCGGTAATACCCATATGGTAATCGTTGAATGCATCCCACAAACCGTCATTAACCATGGTGTCAACTAGGTTCCAGTTACCCATTTTCTGACCGTTTCTTGATTTTGGCAGTACGTGAGCAGACAAGCTCATACTTTCCTGGCCGCCAGCAATAATCATATCTGCATCGCCACAGGCAATGGCTTGTGCCGCCATATGTACTGCTTTTAGGCCTGAACCACAGACTTTGTTGATGGTAATGGCAGGTGTTGAAACAGGAAGGCCTGAGTTAATGGCTGTTTGACGAGCGGGGTTTTGTCCGCAGCCTGCGGTGAGTACCTGGCCTAAAATGACTTCATCAATTTGATCGGCCGCAATAGATGATTTTTCTAACAGTGCTTTAACTACGGTGGTACCTAGTTGAGTGGCGCTAAGTGATGATAACCCACCACTAAAAGAGCCAATAGGGGTGCGTCCTGCAGCAACAATAACAACATTTATCATGGTGTTTCCTCAGTTTAGTAATGAATAATTCTGTTTTTAGTTTCTGAATTCAATTTGTAAGTGCAAAGTGTTCGCTACAGGTAGAGGCTTCTTCCACCGTCTACCTTAATAATTTGACCGGTTACAAAAGTGCTACTGGCTAGGTAATTAACTGCATCACAGATATCTTCTGGTGTACCACAACGTGCCAGCGGGGTTTGTGAAATAATACCCTCTTTTGGGGTAGTTTGCTCACCCTCTTTCTCCGGCCATAAAATGGCACCAGGAGATACGCCATTAACACGGACATCAGGCGCCAGCTCTCTGGCTAGGGTCTGTGTCATCATAGCAATACCCGCTTTACTTATGTTGTAAATGCTGTGGTCTTTAAGTGGACGTTCGGCGTAAATATCTACCAGATTAATAATGGAGCCTGATGTAACCTTTAAAGCATCTGCCAATGTTTGGGATAAATAGAAAGGTGCTCGTAAATTGGTGTTGATTATAGAGTCCCAATCCTCACTTTTAAAACCATTGGTAGGGTAAAAGCATGAGGCGTTATTGATTAATAAATCAAGTTGCCCCCACTGAGCTATTGTTGCTTCGCAAAGTGAGGAAAGTTCAGCTATTTCTCTGAGATTTGCTTGAATGGTAAAAGCTGAGTCTGATCTTATGTTATTAAGGTCTGCTACCAACTGCTTTGCTTCAGACTCACTTTCGTTGTAATGAATTAGCGTGTTGTACCCGTTTTTATGGAGCATCTTAGCGATGCTTGCGCCGATTCGTCGGGCACTACCGGTAATGAGTGCTACTTTTCCATAATTTGAGGTGTAGCTTAGAGTGTTAGTTGAGGGCTTATTCAGCATTCGCTCGCTCTCGTTTAAGGTGTTCAATATTTGCTTGTTGCTTGCGCTGCAAAGCCAAACCTAATTCCTTTCCACTAAAACCTTCTGCAATGAGTTCTGCTGGTTTTACGGCTTTAGCGGCATTTAATGCAGACATGAAATATAAAGATTGAGGGTAAGCTTCGTTTTCAAGCCCTGTTCGTCCTTTGCAATCTGCTTCACAGACTAAAAGAAATTGTTCGAACTTCTCGATATTACGAAATGCATCTGAAGAGCGAATAACTTTTAATAGGGTTGATGCTTTAAGCTCAAAGGCTCTATGAACATGGGTGTGATATTCCGCGGCTAAAAGCGCTAAAGAGCGAACGTTGTTAGGGGCTTTCAGGCGTTCGCATAAAGTCTTTACTAAAGGCAGGCTTCGTCTTTCATGCGCTTTGTGTTGAGGCCATTCAGATTCAGGTGTTAACCCTTTCCCCAAATCATGTATTAATGCTGCAAACCTAACGGATACCTCTTCACTTAACTGACAGGCGGCTTTAAGTGACAATAAACTGTGTAAACCTGTATCTATTTCAGGGTGGTGTTTTTCGGGTTGAGGGATACCAAATAGTACATTTAGTTCAGGGAATAATGCCTGTAGCGCTCCGCATGACCTTAGTGTTTCAAAATATACCCAAGGTGACTTTTCGCCCAGTGCCCGAGCACTTTCTTGCCACACTCTTTCCGCGGCCAGGTGCTGAAGTTCTCCTGCATCAACCAGTTGTTTCATCAAGGTCATCGTTTCATCAGCTACAGTAAAACCAAGATGGTGAAAGCGAGCCGCAAAACGAGCAACTCTTAGCACCCTGAGCGGGTCTTCTGAGAAGGCTTCAGAAACATGGCGCAAAACTTTCTGCTTAAGATCAGCCTGACCGTTGTAGGGATCAATAATTATCCCGTCAGCAGAGGCCATGGCATTAATGGTTAAATCTCTGCGTTTAAGGTCATCTTCTAAGCTTACGTCAGGGGCTGCATAGCACTCAAAACCCAGGTAGCCTTTGCCCTTTTTTCGTTCTGTTCTGGCTAGTGCATATTCTTCTTTCGTTTTAGGGTGTAAAAAAACGGGGAAGTCAGCGCCTACCTGCTGAAAGCCTTGTTCTAACATTATTTTTGGTGTGCCACCTACAACCACCCAGTCGTGATCTTTTACTGGGAGTTCGAGAAGTTGATCGCGTACTGCGCCACCTACTAGGTATATTTTCATGCTTTAAAACGGATTCCAGTAACAGGGCTATAATAAAAACGTTCTGTAATTATAACTGTGTTTGTTTTATAATCACACTCGCTGATTCAGGATGAATCGAGTAAATCTTATATGGTTTTCTACACCAGTGACTCAAGGAAGAGACATGCCACTACGCCCACTGCACTCAAAAAGCACAAGCACAAGCACACCTATATATTCTAGCGTTAACTATTCTGGCTTTTCACCTCGACTCATGTTTTCTGTGGCAGGTGTGAGTGAGTTGCTACGCGTGGTTCATTTTTACGGCCATGAAGCCATTTCATCGCTGTATGAATATACGATAGATATTGCCTGTGAAAATCCCTCTTTATCGTTGAACGATTTAATGGGTCGTGAAGCCTCTTTTTATATAAAAGATGAAAAAGGTCATATCAGAACGATCTCAGGGGCTATTTATTCGGTGACTCAATCGGAGGTTCAGCAGCGCTTCTCATACTATTCATTTACCTTAGTCCCTCCTTTCAAATGGCTACAACACCGGCATGGCTTCCGGCTATTTCAAGACTTGGATGTGCCGTCGATTGTACGGCAGGTATTTGATGAAGCAGGGCTTGATAGCCCAAGCTACCGGTTTGACCTAAAGGGGTCTTACCCTCTGCGAGAATATTGTGTTCAATATGATGAACATGAGTGGAATTTTGTAGCACGTTTAATGCAGGAAGAAGGTATACACTTTCACTTTGAACAGAATGAGCACCAGGCCGTTATGGTGATCTCTGATAACCCTTCTGCATTTCGTCCTTTAACACCTGTTCGAGACATTAAGTTTCAAGGTAATAGTGGACTGGTGGGTGATGAGTCAACACTCCATACGTTGAGCTGGAATCAGCAAGTGGGTCATGACCAGATAACCTTTAATGACTATAACTATGAAAAGCCCAACCGTTCGTTAATCGCATCGGCTCAGAGCGATATTACGCCCTCGCTGGAAAGCTATAGCTACCCGGGCGGCTATAAAAAAGCAGAGGAGGGCGCGCGCTTAACTAATATTGCCTTAGCAAGAGATAAGGTTGCCAGCTGCAACATTGAAGCTCAAGGTAATGTTTGTTTTCTAGGTAGTGGCTCGGTATTTTCTCTGATTCAACACCCACGAGATGACTTCAATAATGATTTTTTGATTACTGCACTTAAGCAAAGTGGAGATCAGCCTCAGGTGCTTGAAGAACAATCAGGTAGTGGTGCATATCGTTTTCAAGCTGTTGTTTCATGCATTCCTTCAACAATGGAATATCGACCTGCTCTGGTTAACGAAAGTCCTTCTATTAAAGGTTCTCAAACTGCTGTGGTTTATGGTGCGCCAGGCGAAACTATTTATACCGACAACCTAGGCCGCATTAAGGTGAATTTTCACTGGGAACGAGAGAATAAAAGTTCATGCTGGTTACGGGTTTCACAATCATGGGCCGGTAATCAATGGGGGGCTTTAACCTTACCGAGGGTAGGGCAAGAAGTGATGGTAGATTTTGTAGATGGAGATCCAGATCACCCCATCGTTACAGGCTGTGTTTACCATAGTTTGCATAAGCCACCTTACAAACTACCAGACCATAAAACACGCACAACCTTCAAAACCCAAAGTGTCCCTTCTGGTGGATTTAATGAATTTAGAATTGAAGATAAAAAGGGCCAAGAGCAAATATTCATTCAAGCCCAGAAAGATTTTGATTTGAAAATTCTGAAAGATCACAAAACCCACGTGGGAGCGAGTAGTCACCAAATTATAGAGCAGAGTAAATTTGAACAAGTAAAGGGAGAGCTTAATCAGATTGTTAATGGTGATATTAAAGTACAAACAAAAGCAGGGCATCACTCCGCTATTGGTGGCGATCGACAGGAAAAAGTCTCAGGTGCAATTAAACAGCAAGCAGGGGGGGATATTCATATAAAAGCCGGTAGTAAAGTGATTCTTGATGCCGGTGTTGAATTAACCATTAAAGCCGGTGGCGCGTTTATTAAACTCAGCCCAGCAGGTGTTCAGATACAAGGTGCGACGATTAATTTGAATGGAGGCGGCGCAGCAGGGGCTGCCAGCGCTGCATCACCCAAGTTACCTGCTCAAGCTGTTGAGGTGGTTCGGGAAGGGGCTGGGCAGAATGTGGAGCTAAAAGGGGCTGATGTACCCGTGGCTAGCAGTGAACTTGAATTTATTGGGGGGAGCGAAACAACGATTAACAAACGAGTGCATTTAAAGAGTCTGGTAGCTAATGAGCAGCTGCTGGCAGATGAATGCTTGCAGGACGAAAATGGCCAGTGTGCAAAAGCTAACTGTACCTGTATTTGAGTTAGGGGGAGAATATTAATGGAGCATTTAGCGAGTCACACTCAAATAACTGGGCTGCCTTCGTCTGGTAATGATTTACACCACTATTTATTGCTTGATGGCGTCAAAATGGAGCCTGTGCTTAAGTGGGTCTACAAGTTTATTAATAACCCTGAATGGTACCCTCTGTATAAAAACACTCGTTATCACGATGTTATAGATATAAGTCCGTGTTTAGTAAAAATACCGGCAGACTCTGGTATGGCTAATCAATTTGAAAATGAACTAGGCCCACAAGGGCAGGCTATTTTACTTGGCTCCTCTCTTGATATTGACGCGTTGGGAGTATCTTTGAGCCAGTTACTCTGGATTACGACAGATAAGGGTCAATACCTTCATTTTAGATTTTATGACCCTATCACCTTGTCCAGACTAATTCCCTCGTTACAAACTGAAGAGTGTGCAAAGTTATACAATGGTATTGGAAATATCGTTTGGTTTGATGTTAAACAGGATACATGGCAGATGCTTACTATACCTCATTCAAGTAAAGGTACTGAGCGACTTGGAGGTATGAAATTTAAGTCTGAATGGATTGACGCAATAGTATCTACTGACTAGCAAGTACAACGAAATACAGAATAGTGATCACTAAGCAAGGATGCTCAATGACAACGCAATGTAAAAACACCCCCAATAAATCTATCGGTATAGCGCCTGCTGCCTGTGAAATAGAATGGTCAGAGTTGCTCCACGTAACCGGTGATCATTCTCAAGTTTACTGCTTAACCAGGGAGCAATTGCAAGATATTGTGAAGGAAGAGCAGGCTGTTTCAAAACCAATAAAAGAATTGATGGAGAGCTATACCCAGTCAAATGAAAAAATATTGGAGATGAAACAGCTCACCTTAAAGACATTAAAAAAAGAAAAACTGATTCCCCCGCTCAAACCGTCTAATAATATTAATCCTTTAAAAATGTATAAAGCGCAATGGAAATTAGCTGATGAACGCTATCAACGACAAGTTAGGCGTGAGCGGCGTATAAAAGGTGATTGTCACATTATTAAGAGTGAACTTGATCATGGTTTTTTAAGTAAGCCTACGCGAAATTTCTATAGCCGATACCTAGCCTCATTACATCAAACTCAATCAGGGCTAAGCCAGAACTTAATAAACCTGGAATTGGCATCAAAGCAAAAAAAGCAATGCTATGACGGTGAGCTTTCAAGAGTTAAACAGCTTCAGGGAGCAGTTGAAAGTGAAGTTGAGTTTCGAGTAGCGCAACAGACCACCCCTTCTGTAAGTGTACAAACTTTAAAGCAGTTACGAGAAAAATCTTATGAGTTAAGCGAAGAAACAGGTTTATTAGATTATGTGACCGAGGGTGAGCTGAAAAATATCACTGATATTGAAATTAAGCTAAGTAATCTTGAAAAGCATATCGAATCTAATTCCTCTCAAATGTTTGAATTGCGGGTGCTCAACTTGCTTCAGGGCGGATGGGGGTTTAAACGACTTTATCAGAAAACTGATACTTCATTGAACGATTACGAAAAAATTCAGAATGAGTTATACCAAACTAAATTTCAGCAAGGTAACGAAAAATCAGCATTCTATAAAAGTATTAAAGACCGTAGTCCCGTTGAAGCGCCTACTCAAATGCCCGCTATGCATTACGCTCACCAATTAATAGAGATAAAGCGCACCAGCTCACAAGGCTTTAGCTACATACGACGAGGTAGTTTGGATCAGTTTAAAAAGAACTGGCAAAAACTCTCTATGAACGACGTAAAAAAAACATTAAAGCCCACTCGAAAAGGGTTGGAAGGTGCCGCTCAGCAAGCAGGTAAAGGTCTATCAGAAAACTTCAGTGGTAAGTTGAAATTTGCTAACTGGCAAAGTAAGGAAGATAACTTTTTTAACCAGTTGAATAAGGAATTATTCAAAGTAAGTCTGAATGGGGATATCCCTCCAAAAGATAAACAATTTGATGCCAGTGCCGAAGCCCAGCTGTTTAGATTTTCCGCTGGCGCTGAACTAGCAGGAGAGTATGACTTTAAAAATGGTCGTGTTCATGTAGGGGCTGAATCACAGGTTTCTTACAACTTGGCGCAAGCCAGTGTAAGGGCTGATACTTGGTTACCCAGTGAAGAAGGTTATGAATTAAAACTGAGCTACCAAGGTGATACAGGTGAGTTGAAGCAGCTTGATTGCGGTTATTTTAGAGCCCGCTTTGATTTAACCTTGCAAGGCTCTGTTGGCGCTTGCGCTATGCTTTCTACCAAAGTCAGAATCGATACGAATCCAGGTGACCTGAGCGTAGGTGGTGATATCAATGGGAATGTTTTTGCGGGAGGCATGCTAAAGAATGAAGCTTCGGTAATAATTGAATGGGCAAAGCCTTATGGTGACGGTTCAAACTCAAGAATTGGCAAGCCTTTAGTGCCTAATTATCAAGCGTTGGTTGAGGTTAAACCTAGTATATCTGTTGCTTTTGGTATTGGGGCTGGGTTTGATTTTAAGATTGAGTACCTGGATGGTAGTTTTGTGCTTAAGCTGAGTGCCCAGTTGGTGTGTGGGCCGGGTGGTGCTGGAGGTGTGGCTGTTGTACTTGGTGTTGATAAGATTATTGAATTGATTGAGTTTGTTCGGGATGCATTGGAAAAATCAGATTTTCGGTTTTTGGGGTGGGTGTCTGAAGAGGCTTTTGAAGTTATATCAAAATTTACAGAATTACATTTGGCTTTTGAGTATACATTAGAGTATCTAGTTGGGTTGAAGGAAGAGAACTTTTTAATATTATGGAAGCAGATATCAAATGATCAAAAGGCGATTAAAGAAGAATGTCGAAATATTTTGGCGGAGTCTAGTAGAGTAAAACTAGTGACTCCCTTATCAAAATCAAGAGTATTAAATAGAATTTGTACTACATATTTTTTTGAAGCAAATAGCTTTTCTTTGGATGATGATGAACTTCAAGCCGAAGCATGCATGAGTGTACTGGCTAGCATACAATCAGAGCGAGAATTTATTGAGGTATTGCGTTCAATGGGGGATGAAGGCAAAGGTGATTCATCTATGTTGGTGGGCAGCTTTAGAAAGCTATTTGATCACCTGCTTTGCCAGTCAAAGCAGAAAGAAAAAGCATATCACTGGCTTGAATCTCTTCCTTTTTCTAACTTTGATTATCTTGAATAGCTATTTGATAATTGCGCATCTGAGTCCTTTGTCCAGCCAAAATAGTCCGCTTGGAACTGAAAGTTTGGATACCGTAGTATTCCCCCAGAAATCAAAGTACCTGCCTCCTCGGGCTATTTTCTGCTGGTAAATTTTAGAAGGGGAAGGACTTGTTTTACCTGTTTTAGGTCCTTGGGGGTTATGCTCGGGTGAGTGTTGATAATAATCGGGTTGATAGTAATCTTGCACCCACTCAGCGGCATTACCTGACATATCGTATAAGCCTAAAGGGTTTGGTGGGAAATTCCCAGGAGGATATGGGAGTGCTGAATTATCCATTATTCCTAATCTAGGTTTTTTAGCCATATTTACTCCAGCCTCTGCTTTTCCCGTATCTGTGGCAAAACGAACCATTTTTCCTCTGGAGCGAGCCGCATATTCCCATTGTGCCTCAGTAGGTAGGTCAATGGGCTTGCCACTAAGGTTACCGAGCCACAGGCAAAAGGCCTTGGCGTCATACCATGTTCCTACTGCAGGAAGTTCAGCAATAAAGCGTTTTGGGTTTTCCTCTCTCATTACACTATAGAAATCTATATCAGTAGTAACATGCCCTGTGACGTCAATAAAAAGATCAAAATCCCCCTGAGTTACTTCATACTTCTGAATAGAAAAACTATCCAGCGTTACCTTGTGAGCAGGAATAGTATCTGGACGAACACTCCACCCACCAGGGTTCCCCATCATAAACGACCCTCCTTCAACAAAAACAAAGGAATCCATATGACGCTGTAATAAGTCGTTAACTTTATCTTCAGTGGACGTGCAGGCGAATAGCAGGGTTATTGATAAGAGGGTGGCGGTTTTTAATAGAGGGCTTTTCATCCATGAGATCCTTGGTTAATTGAAATCCGTTTTCAATTTGGTGTGCAGTGATTATAGCGGAATCGTTTACTGGCTGCTTTTATTATTAATGGTCATCAGAAATGTTTAGATGGATCCATGCGCTGATGAAGAATACGGGCAACTTCAATACCTGTTTGAGTAACTCGATAGAATACAATATGCTTTTCTACTGGAAAACTCTGAGCGTTAATATATAACTCGTCTCGTGGACGCCCGAACTCTGGATATTGTGCAAGTTTCATTAAGGCTGAGTCTAAACTTTCAGCATAAATTCTTGCTTGTTCTGCTCCCCATGTATCAATAGTTGTAGATATGATTTTCTGTAGATCTTTTTCAGCTAAAGGTGATAGCTTATAGTTTATCATTAACATCCTTGTTAACTTGCTCAAAAATATCCATCACATTTCGGCTTGACACTTCGCCTGCAGCTAATTGTTCAAAGCCTTTAGAAACTTCCTGACGTAATACTTCAAGTTGCTCGTTTTTAACGGTGTCTTTTTCAAATAATAGACGTAAGCCGTCCCGAATAACTTCACTTGCGGACGTGTACAACCCATCTGCTACTTTTTCACTAATTCTGCGCTCGAACTCTTTACCAAGTGTAATATTCATTAATTTATCTCTTAATGTGGCATGAGTGTATTATGCGCATAATATGCATGTATCGCAATGTTCAATCTCTTGTCAAAAACAATAAGATCAAAAGGCTTAGCCTCGTCAGCTTCATTTAATTTTGTCTAAACTTTCTGGACGTTGTTTTTCGGGGGGGATGTATTGACTCATTACTAAGCGATGTTCGTTTTTTTAAAAAAAACTAGCAAGCACAAAAAAGGCGCTGCAATCCTTGCAGCGCCCTATTTGATTAATGCATCCCTTACCATTCCGTAGATAACCGGCCGTCCGTGTTTACTTCCTTGTCCGCATCCTTACGTTCTTGTATCGTCCTGATGAAGTGAATAATACGGAAGTGTTTAAACAAGGTCTGTAGGATATCTCTTAAAATCGTGTGAGCATTTGCTTACATTTGTGGGGTAAATGCTCTAAAGATAGATTAAACTGAGAAAAAGAGTGCTTATGGTAGTTAGGTCATGTCTCAATACCCATCAGTTCATTCCGTGAAGCGTCAAGGTGATAACCCTTGTGTTAGAAATTGTTGCCTTGATGAGAATGATATTTGCCTAGGTTGTTTTCGTACCTTAGATGAAATATTAGCCTGGCGAGCGTTAACAACGAAGGAGCGAGAGCAGATAATGATTGAGATAGAACAAAGGCGACTAGCCAAAGCACGTTAAACTAAAAGAATACTCGATAAAATTTAAGTGATTCGTTTTTATGCATATTCATATTTTAGGTATTTGTGGCACCTTTATGGGCAGCTTGGCTGTTTTAGCTAAACAGTTAGGGCACAAGGTGACAGGTTCTGATCAGGCTGTGTACCCGCCTATGAGTACACAGCTTGAAGCTCAGGGAATTGAGTTGATGAATGGTTATTCCCCCGAGAACCTTAACCCGACACCCGATCTTGTGGTTATTGGTAATGCAATGAGCCGTGGTAACTCTGAAGTAGAGGCGGTACTTGATAAAGGCTTACCTTACACTTCTGGCCCTGAATGGTTATCTCGATATGTCTTGCAAGACCGTTGGACGCTGGCGGTTTCGGGAACCCATGGTAAAACTACAACCAGCACCATGTTAGCCTGGATACTAGAATACGCGGGAATGTCTCCAGGTTTTTTGATTGGTGGTGTCCCCCAAAATTTTGAAGCCTCAGCGCGACTGGGTGAAACGCCCTTTTTTGTTGTTGAGGCAGATGAATACGACAGTGCTTTTTTTGATAAGCGTTCTAAGTTTGTTCATTATCGCCCTCGTACCCTCATCATGAATAATCTAGAGTTTGATCATGCGGATATATTCGCAGATTTAGCGGCGATTCAGACTCAATTTCACCATTTGATTCGTACGGTTCCTTCTACCGGTTTAATTATTGCGCCAAAAGGGGTTGAGAGCCTTGAGCAAGTATTAGATAAAGGCTGTTGGAGTGATGTGCAAACCATATCGACAGAGCAGGGCGACTGGAACTATCAGTTAACATCTGCGGATGGTTCAGTTTTTTCTGTTGAAATACAGAATGAACAAGCCACTGTGAACTGGTCAATGACTGGATTACATAATGTGCTAAATGGAGTAGCAGCTATGGCCGCTGCCCGTCATGTGGGAGTTAAGGCGAGCCTTGCTGCAGAGGCCTTGAGCAATTTTTCTGGCGTTAAACGTCGTCTGGAATTACTAGGTGATGTAAATGGTGTTAAGGTCTATGACGATTTTGCTCACCACCCTACCGCTATAGAAACCACTCTTGATGGCTTAAGAAAACAGGTGGGTGATGAATCCATTATTGCCTTAATAGAACCTCGTTCAAACACCATGAAAATGGGTGTTCACCAAAACAGTTTACTGGCTTCAGCTGAAGACGCGAATCAAGTTATTTGGGCTAATCTGGCAACAGATGGTTCGATGGATTGGTTGAGTGATATGACAGATAAAGCCAGTGACAAACATCAGTCTGGACGTTCTGTTGAGCAAATGATTGAGTTAGCTAAGCATTGCTTGAAAGACAACATAAAAGGCAGTGCAGCACCTTGTCAACACGTGGTCATAATGAGTAATGGCGGTTTCTCCGGAATTCATCAAAAACTGATCAGCGCTTTGCAAGAGGATATCTGATGTCTGGTGTACAAAAACGAGTTACGGTCGCCATTACAGGTGCTTCAGGTGCGCAATACGGGTTGCGTTTAATTGAGTGTTTGGTTAATGCTGATGTTCAGGTCTTTGTTATGGTTTCAAAGGCCGCTCAAGTCGTTATAGCCACGGAAACCGAACTCAAACTACCTGCTCAAGCCGCGGCTATGGAGCAATTCTTAACTGAACTTTATCAAGCTGAAGACGGGCAAATAAAAGTTTTTGGAAAAGAAGATTGGATGTCACCGGTTGCTTCTGGCTCTGGTGCACCATCAAGCATGGTGGTTTGTCCTTGTAGTACTGGAGCACTTTCAGCGATTGCAGTAGGGGCAAGTAATAACTTGATTGAGCGTGCCGCCGATGTGGTCTTAAAAGAACGCCGACAACTTATTTTAGTGCCAAGAGAAAGCCCATATTCATCCATTCACCTGGAGCATATGCTCAAGTTAACTCAGATGGGTGTGACTATAATGCCGGCTAGTCCTGGCTTTTATCATAAGCCACAATCCGTTTCTGATATGGTTGATTTTATGGTTGCTAGAGTGCTTGATCACTTGAGTGTTGAGCAAAACATGGTTGAAAAATGGGGCGGGGATAGGCTTTAAGCCTGTCTCACTTCTTTTAAGCCTTCTCCTTCTAGAATATACGCTTGCCCAAAACCTTTAACGTAGCTCCCTAGAGTTGGTTTTAATTCAAAAAGCTGAAAGTCAGCCAGTGAACGAAGTACATAAACCGTCGCGCCATGTTCATCTTGGAATTGGTCTAAAAGGGCGTTCCATTGCTCATTTTCTCTTGATATGGGAGAGGCCGTACATTCAAGTGTTAATCGACGGCGAGCAAATATATTTTTTGTATCATCCTCATTCTGAATAAAAAACAATGAAAGAACTGGGTGGGCTAGAATATTGTTTGTGTGGGAAGCTAAACCACTAATGAATATGTAGTAACGCCCAGCTTCTCTAATATAAGGGGTGTAGCTGGCCTCTGGATTACCTTGATGATTAATTGTAGCTAGCTGAACGGTCTTAAATTGGCTGATGAGATCTTCAGCTTCTTCTAATATGCTGGCTGTATCAATTTTCGAGTCTGCGCTCTTTTTTTGCTGGGTCATAAATGGCCTTAAGTTACTTGTATGATTTTTTTAGCCACTTAAATTGGCGGATTAGAGCATTGAGTAGAACCGTCTACACTTGAGAGACTGACCCTATCTAATCAAAAGAACAAGTATAACATTAAGGAGAAAGCTCATGTTTGCCCGCCCCCTATTTGATTCCGATTTAGACGCCTTCAGAGACTCAGTTCATAAGTTCTTTGAAAAAGAAGCCGTGCCATACCATGCTCAGTGGGAAAAAGACGGTCAGATCTCAAAAGAAGTATGGCGAAAAGCCGGTGAAATGGGACTTTTATGCCCAACAGCGCCAGAAGAGTATGGTGGGGTGGGAGCTGATTTTCGGTACAGTGCGGTTGTTATGGAAGAGGCGTCCGCCCTAGGGCTTTCAGGTGTTGGTTTCTCTCTTCATTCAGATATTGTAATGCCATACATATTGCATCACGGTACCGAGGAGCAGAAGCAAAAGTATATTCCTAAGTTAATTAGCGGTGAGATGATTGGCGCTATCGCAATGACCGAGCCGGGGGCTGGGTCTGACTTACAAGGAGTAAAAACATCAGCCATTAAAAAGGGTGACAAGTATGTTTTAAATGGTTCAAAAACCTTCATAACGAATGGCCAGTTATGCGACCTAGTAATAGTTGTTGCTAAAACAGACCCTAAAGAAGGTGCAAAAGGAACCAGTCTCTTTTTGGTTGAAGCCGACACTAAAGGTTTTGATAAAGGTCAGAATCTGGAAAAAGTAGGTATGAAAGCCCAAGATACCTCTGAGATGTTTTTTCAGGATGTAGAAATACCAGAAGAAAACTTACTTGGGGATGGCGAGGGGCGAGGTTTTATTCAGTTGATGCAAGAGCTACCGCAAGAGCGCTTGCTGGTAGGGCTCACTGCAATGGCCGCATGTGAGGCTGCTCTTCAGTGGACGATTGATTATGTAAAGGAACGAAAAGCTTTTGGCAAACCTATCATGGCTTTTCAGAATACGCGCTTTAAACTGGCTGAGTTAAAGGCAGATATCACAGCAGGTCGCTGTTTTGCTGATCGCTGCCTTGAATTGCATCTGGATAAAAAATTAGATGTACCCACTGCCGCTATGCTGAAACAGTGGACAACGGATTTGCAGTGTAAAGTAATGGATGAATGTGTGCAGTTGCATGGAGGCTACGGTTATATGTGGGAATACCCTATTGCTAGGGCATGGGCTGATTCTCGGGTACAAAGAATTTATGCAGGTACCAATGAAATTATGAAGGAAATTGTGGCTCGGTCTTTGTAATTTACTATACTGTTAGGTGTGTGATACAGCTACATCTAACAGTGGGTAATTATGAAAATAATCAATGAGATTGGCGTTTTTTTCGTTACTCTTTGGTTTGTGTTAGGGCTTGCTGGCCCTCTTAAGGCAGAAAGTATAAATGGCACAACTATTTGTGGTTGTGATGATGAGGCTGAATGGCCTCCCTATGCTTATTTAAGAAGAGAAAATGGAAAGGAAACCAACGAAGTTATTGGTTTTTCTGTTGATGTTGTAAATGAAATATTTGGCTCTTACGGAGCTACTTTTGAACCTAAATTGATCCCGTGGAAGCGATGCCTCAATGACGTGAAAACGGGGTATTGCGATATGGTGCTGAACGCTGCTTATAGTAAGGAGAGAGCCGGTAAATATTATATTTCACACTCTTTTTACGAAACTACGCCTTATTACTTTTACTCGAAAAAGCACTACCCTAAAGGTTTGAGTATTCGAAATAAATTAGATCTAAGTAAGTTTAGCATTGGTGGGAAGCTGGGATATACATATGCTGATTATGGTTTAACTTATGATGATATTGTTGCTAAGTCGGGAATTTATGCTGACAATTACCCTAAATTAATTCAATTACTTCATGCTGGGCGGATTGATATAATTATTGAGCGATTAGAAGTAATGGCAGGTTTTGATGTGACCGGAGTAGGCCTGTTGCAGGATAAAATGTTAGGTAATGCACCTATTCCGCAGATGGAGCCATCAAAATTTTATATGATGTTTCCGAAGAGTAAAAAGGGGGCTGAATTAAAAGAAGTGGCTGATAACGGTATTGAGCGCCTGAGAAAGTCAGGACGTCTGCTCGAACTTCAGAAAAAGTATATCTCTCACTAGACATCTTCAGCAGCAAGTAAGGAGTATTCGCCTCAGGTAGAACCTCAGGCGAATTTTTAAAATGAAGCTAAATACTTAGAAACTCTTTGTGAGCTGAACAGCTAAAGCATAAGCACTTAACTCGTAAGTTCCTTGAAGGTTTGAGTAGCCTATTTGTGTCCCATCAACCTTATAGTCGTGTTCGTTAACATCAACATCATCAATAAAGAGGTAACCGAAAGCACTATCTAGAATCCAATCGCCTTCCATTTTGTACTGAGCGCCAACCGTAAACCAGTTTCTATCTGTCGCTGGTACACGGGCTGTACGGTATTCTTTTTGGATAGGAGATTCATCATAAGCATAACCTGCCTTAATCATGAAGTTAGGCGTATAAGCGTAGGATGTACCCATAGAAAAGGCCCAAGTATTTGTCCAGTTTTCCGGAACATGCCCAATCATGCCTTCTTGGCCATACTTAGGGCCGGCTAATGAAGAAACGGCACCTACGCCTGCGGCTTCACCGCTCACAATATCTAGATTCTCGAATTGAGACCAGCGAGTCCAGGTTGCACCTGCATACATTGTCCACTCACTATCCAACTGGTGCTTCAGGCTAAACGTAACACTTTCTGGTAAGGTAAGGGGGACTTCTGCTTTTTCTTCAAATGTCATGTAAGCGATAGGCGGGTTGCTGCCAGTAGCAGCTGGAACATTTGTAATTGAGGCATCGCCTTCAAGTTCAATCTCCACTTTTGACTTATAGTTAAAGCCAATTGTTGTTGCTTCGGTAGGTTGATACATAACCCCAAAATTCCAGCCAACAGCATTGTCATCACCTTCTACGTCAAAGTGACCTTCTTTAATTAATGAAGAAGGAATGTTGTTAGGTGGTAATGAGAGTGAAGAGTAGTCTTGGTACTTGGTTAGAGTGCCTTCTGCGTGAATGAAATCAACCCCGACACCAACGGACCACTGCTTATTAACTTGGTAGGCGATAGTGGGTTGAACGGCAATTGCTTTTAGTTCTGTTTCATCAGCGAAAAAACGACCTACAAAGTCACTGTCGTAGTCACCTTTAGTTCCGAACGGTGCAAATATGCCAATTCCTGCAGCCCATTTGTCATTAATAGGTGTGGAAATATATAAGTTGGGGATGACGGCAGGGTCAACAAAGCTTCCCCCCATAGAGCCATCAACAGGTTGTCCTATTGTATTAGTCGCACTGCCGTTGAAGTTCGTATCAACATTTACTACAGCGAATCCACCAGAAACTTGTGTTTTTTTCAAGGTGAGTTAAACCCGCGGGGTTAAAGAAAAGAATAGTTGCATTCTCAGGGTTTGCTGCAGCACCAGCATTTGCTGTGCCCATTGCAGAAGCGCTTTGTTCGTTTAATGCATAACCAGCTGAAAACGAAAGTGAGGGAAGAGCAGCTAAAGAAACTACACCAGCCAGTTTTGAAATAGATTTAATTTTTTGAAACATACCACAACTACCTTACTACATTTACTACGGAGGAGTGCTCAGGAGAGGGGCGCTTGAAGCACAAGCACTTTATGATATTAGATTTATTTTTAGAGGTTCTCTGAACGTGCGGGAGCGCATTATACATACTTTAGTGTGAAATGCATCACGCTATAAGTGTGATGCAGTTATCGTTATTAGGTGAGACACCAAACTGATACTTTGTTTTTGAAAAAGTTATGAGATAGTTTTTTGTATCTTAAATAAGGAATTATTAATTATGGAAAATCTTCTTCTAGGTATTTTGCTATTCTTTGGCATTCACTCTATCTCTATTTTTGCGTTACCCTTGCGCGATAAACTTGCAGCGAAAAGTGAGTATGGCTGGAAGGGCTTATATGCCGTCATTTCTCTTGCTGGTATTGTTCTCATAGCTCAAGGGTATGCTGCACTTAAACTGAACCCTACATTGCTTTACGTAACGCCTAACGGTTTACGCCACCTTAGTGCGCTATTAATGCTCCCTGTTTTTATGCTTTTTCTTGCGCCTTATTTCCCAGGGAAAAT
>ENA-OSET01000906-OSET01000906.1-sediment-metagenome-genome-assembly--contig:-NODE-906-length-32170-cov-5.383666_pt1 | contig 32170 bp, 28 predicted proteins | sample MGYA00237882_ERZ534229 | MGnify/ENA primary metagenome ERZ534229 (study PRJEB26408, sample SAMN06266212) | sediment metagenome | isolation source: Hudson Canyon methane seep mesocosm | place: USA:Hudson... | reverse complement strand
TTTAAATAAATTATGTAAAAATAACAATATATGAAAATTTTAGATAGTTTTGATTACAAAATTTTAAAGATTGTTCAAAACAATAATAAGGTTACCTCTGGAAGATTAGCGAAAGAGGTGGGACTCTCATCCTCAGCCTGTCAAAGAAGATTAAATTCTATGCGTAAAGCTGGAGTTATTAAAAATGACGTTTCAATCCTTGATAGAAATATATTAAACAGAAAAATAACTATAGTAGTTCAGATTCTTAGTGATTTTGAAGGCACGCAGCATGATGACCAGTTTAAAAAAGCTATGTTAGAGGCTCCCGAGGTTATGCAGTGTTATTATGTGACGGGCGACTATGATTATGTTTTGATAACTACCTTTGAGGAGATGACTGATTACGAAGATTTTACGAAAAAGTATTTTTTGAAAGACCCTAACATAAAGCGATTTAATTCAATGGTTGTTATGAACCAAGTCAAAGAAAAGTTAGCTATTCCAATCAATTAACGTTGTTAATAAATTTCCTCAAAAATTCTTTAGTTCGTCTCTCTTTTGGATCAGAAAACATATTTTCAGGAGCTCCAGACTCAACAATCTGACCGCCATCAAAAAACAAAACCCTGTCAGCAAACTCCCTAGCAAAATTCATTTCATGAGTAACAGTTAACATCGTTGTATCAGAATCAGATGCAAGCTTTCGAAGCACAGTTAACACTTCGTCTACCAGCTCTGGGTCTAGGGCCGATGTGACTTCATCAAATAACATAATTTTTGGATCCATAGCGAGTGCCCTAGCAATTGCTACGCGCTGTTGCTGACCACCTGATAACTGATGAGGATAGTGATTTTTTTTATCACCTAAGCCAACCAAATTAAATAATTCTTCCGCCTTCTCTTTAGCTTCTGCTTCAGTTTTTTTCTTAATTAGAGTTTGTGGCTGCTTAACATTTTCTATTGCTGTTAAATGAGGAAACAAATTAAATTGCTGAAAGACCATCCCAATATGATCACGCATTTTGTGCAAATGATTTTCAGAAGCTGGAATAATTTTTCCATCACTTTTTTCGTGCCACAAATATTCATCATTGACTGAAACATAGCCATCATCAATTGTTTCAAGCGTCATTAAAATTCGTAATATTGTTGTCTTTCCTGAACCGCTGGGTCCAATTAAAGCTAATTTTTCTCCATCTTTAACTTCCAAATTTAACTTATTTAAAACTTGTAAGTCGCCGAAAGATTTTGAAACATTTTCAAACTTTATAATATTTTCCATAGTATTTATTTAGTATTCGAGTTTAAGTGCTTATTTTTTCTGGACTATTAAATATATTAACATCTAAAATTTCATCTTTGTCTGCTTTTTTCAATTCCACCAAAGTTGTATGACATGTTGGCCCCTGGCCTAAAGATGAAGTCCCAACATCTTTAGTAAGTACATTAGGATTTCCATGTCTTTCAATGTTTAGATCGTAATCCGGATCAAACCACGCACCAGTTGATAAAACAACAACTCCAGGCATCACATTATCAGAAATAATTGCTCCAGCTAAAGCTTTGCCACGGGCATTATATAACAGAACAATATCACCATTATTAATATCTCTATTTAATGCATCCTTCGGGTTAATCATTACAGGCTCTTTGCCATTTACTTTACTTTTCTGGCTATATGGTCCATTATCAAGTTGACTATGAAGCCTATGTTTTGGTTGGTTTGAAATGAGATGCAATGGATGGTTTTTAATATTCCCTAGCCATTCATAAGGCTCAAACCAGTAGGGATGTGAAAAGCAATCTTTTAATTGAAAATTTGCGATAGTATTAGAGGATATTTCGATCTTACCTGATGGGGTTTTTAATGGAGATTTGTTTGGGTCTTTTCTAAAATCAGAAAGCATAATATTTTCAACTTTCGGAGCAGGCAGCTCAAAGTAGCCTTTTTTCCAAAAATCTTCAAAGCTCGGCAAACTTAAGTTTTTCTCTTTAACAGCTTCTGAACTTTTATTCCATATATATTTAATCCAGTCCATTTCACTTTTATTGTCAGTAAATGATTCTAAAAAACCAAGCTTTTCGGCTAGGCCTGAAAATATTTCGTAATCAGTTTTCGAGTCTTTAAAGCTTTGCATGGCGCATTTATTAGCAACGATTGTTGGATCCCTTGGATTGAGCATTAAATCATTGCGCTCTAAAGCGGTATTAGCTGGAAAAACAATATCAGCATGGCGAGCTTGAGCGTTCCACCAAATTTCATTAACAATGATTGTATTAGGTTTTTGCCAAGCCTTAACCAGTCTATTTAGGTCTTGATGGTGATGAAAAGGATTACCGCCTGCCCAATAAATTAGCTTAATGTCAGGGTATATTAGTTTTTGACCATCGTAATCAAATTCTTCTCCTGGACTTTCTAACATGTCGGTTATTCTTGCAACTGGGATAAAATCTTTTATCTTATTTTTGCCTTGAGGTAAGCTTTGCCAGGGCATCTTATGAAAAGAATCACCAGTGCTATTTACACTTGAATATCCAAATCCAAAGCCTCCATTCGCTGTTCCTATTTGTCCTAACATCGCTGCAAGAGTAATTCCCATCCATAGTGGCTGTTCTCCTCTCGATGCTCTCTGAAGACTCCAAGATATAGAAATCATCGTTTTTTTTCTAACTATTTGATCTGCTAGTTCATAGATTGCATTAACTGGAATATTGGTAATTTTTGAAGCCCATTCAGGGCTACATTCCTGATTATCTTTTTTACCTAATACGTAGTCTGCAAAGCTATCAAACCCTACTGTATAGTCAAGTATGAAATCCTTATTGTAAGAATCATTTTTAATCAAAACATAAGCAAGGGATAACATTAAAGCGGTATCAGTATTTGGCCTAATTGGAACTTGCTTAGCTTTTAAAAATTTAGGAGCATCATTTATTTGTGGGCTAATATTTACAAATTCAATTCCGTTATTAATACATTTCTTCATACCTAACTTTGTAGAATGTTTTCCTACTCCACCGGCTGAAACGTTAGAATTTTTTAATGGCATTCCTCCAAACATTAATACTAATTCACACTCCTCAGATAAAGCATTCCAAGTAGTATGATCTTCCAGTGTTGAATATAAATCTAAACCAATTATGTGCGGTAAGAGAGTTTGTGCTGCAGCAAAAGAATAACTTTGAAACGAAGAACTAAAGCCTCCAAATAAATTAAAAAAACGATTAACTTGGCTTTTAGCATGATGAAATCTTCCAGCACTTGCCCAGCCATAAGATCCTGCATAAATTGCAGAATTACCATAAGTATTTTTGGTTTTTAGTAGTTCATCAGAGGCAAGTTCAAATGCCTTATCCCAGCTTATCGGAATAAAACCATCTTTACCTCTTTTTCCATCGCTTTTGCCTTTGTTATCTAACCATCCTTTCCTAACATAAGGTTGGTCAATCCTTAAGTGGTCATTGGCCGCATCAGCTAAGCCTAAGCCGAATTCAGTAGGAGAAGAATCTAATTCCCAGTTATCCAAGTGAATTTTGTTATTCTCGTCTTTTGAAAATTTATAAGTTCCCCAGTGTGTACTTACGTAATTCGACATTAAATTAAATTTAACTTCATTACTAAATTATTCTGATTTTAACACTATGTATCCAAAAACTAATTCAATAATAATCCTCCTAAATTAGAAAACATTTTTGAATAACCCAAATAAAAAGTTCAGTGAGTAAGGGAGCCCTTGATTTTCCAAAAGGAGTGAAAGTGAAGCTTAAAGTAACTTAATTGAAGGGAATTGAGGTCACTTTTGCTGACCTTAAACCCCATGGCGTTTCAACCATTACTTCTGAGTCAATCTTATTATGGCCGTTGTCTATTGTTGCCATTGCCATATTAATTTTTAAGCGTGGCGAATAGGCAGCACTTGAAACTTTGCCACATGTTTGATTATTACTCATTACCTTCCATGGGCTGGCACATCCTCCAATAAATGGGTCACCCTCAACAACGAGTCCAACGAGCTTTTTCTTAACCCCTTCGGAGCGTATTTTGTGCAGCGCTTTTCTACTGAGATATTCAGCTTCTTTATCAAGTTGACAAAAATTACCTAACGGGAGTTCTAACGGATTACTATTGATATCCATGTCGTTACCCCAAGAAAAAAGACCTGATTCCACTCTTTCAATATTATTTGGTGTTCCTGGCTTGATGTCATATTTTTTTCCAGCATTAGCAACTATATCCCAAAGTTTATTCCCTTGAGAGCCATCACGAAGGTAGAGTTCAAAGCCCCCTTGCTTACTCCAGCCAGATTTTTGAACAATTAGTGGGATTCCTTCTAATTCATATTCTTTAAAAAAGAAGTACTTAATGTCTTTAACCCATTCACCAAATAAATCAATCATTAAAGGTAAGTGGTTTGGTCCTTGGATTGCCAAGGGAGAAACATCTGGTTCACAGATTTGAACATTCCATCCAAGGCCACATGCTAATCCTTTAGTCCAAAGCAGAACGTCGCTATCAGCAATTGAAAGCCAAAAGTGACCTTCACCCAATCTTAAAATAATAGGGTCATTAATGATTCCTGCATTCTCATCAGTAATTAGTGCATATTTTCCTTGACCGATTTGTAATTTAGATAGGTCTCTTGAAGTAATATATTCAACAAATCTATAGGCATCAGTTCCTGTTATTTCAACTTGACGCTCTGCTGCTACGTCCCACATGGTGACGTTATTCATTAAGTTCCAATAATCAGCCTCAGAGCCTTCATAAGAGGTAGGCATAATCATGTGATTATAAATTGTAAAAGTTTTGGCACCGGCTCTTAGAGTAGACTCATAATAAGGAGATTTCCTTAAGCGGTCTGAAAGCGTAAAGTTGACATGTCCATCCATTGAATTACTCCCGGTTATGAGATAAGTCCTCAGTTGGTCTTACAAAGGTAAAAAAATTGTATTTTATACCTTATTATTAAGAGCTTTCAACTATAAAGCATTAGCTGGAATTTCGCAAGATTGAAGCCATTGTTTAAATTTTTCTTGTATTTCTATTAGTGCAGTATTGTCTTTCGCTTCAAAGCGTAAAACTAAACAAGGTGTTGTATTAGAAGGCCTAACAAGTCCCCAGCAGTCCTCATAGTCTACTCTTACGCCATCAATGGTGTTGATGTTGGCACCAGGAAAATCTATATTACTTGATAAGGCATCCATTGCATCGAACTGTTGACCATGTTTGTCAAAGTTGATGTTGATTTCTGGGGTGCTTAAGTTAACTGGCAATTCATCAAACAGCTCAGAGCAAGACTTATCACTATTAGAGACTATTTCTAAGAGCCTTGCTGCTGTGTATAAAGCGTCATCGAATCCATACCAGCGCTCTTTAAAGAATATATGACCTGACATTTCACCGGCTAAATCTGCACCAGTCTCTTTAAGCTTCTTTTTAATGAAGCTATGCCCAGTCCTAGACATGATTGGCTCACCTCCAAACTCAAGAATGACTTGAGGCAAAAGTGAAGTGCATTTAACATCAAAGATAATTTTTGCTCCTTTGTTGCGGCTTAGTACATCTTTTGCGTAAAGCATCATTTGCTGATCTGCCCAAACCACTCGACCTTTGTTGTCTATCAATCCCAATCTGTCACCATCTCCATCAAAGGCAAGTCCTAGGTCAGCACCTGTCTCGATAACCTCTTGAATTAGATCCTCTAAATTTTCAGGTTTCGAGGGGTCTGGATGGTGATTAGGAAATCTTCCATCAACTAGACAAAATAGTTTAGAAATTTTTACTCCTAAAGTCTCAAATAGTTGAGGAGCTATATTCCCCGCAACTCCATTTCCACAATCGATGACAACTTTAAGCTCTTTTTCTAATTGTATGTCTGATTTAATTGTATCTATATAGTCCTGATCAATATTGATAGAGGTCGATGTTCCATGCCCATTTGTGAAATCATTTTCTAAAATTCTTGAATATAGAGCTTGAATTCTCTCAGCAGAGAGGGTCTCTCCCGCGATCATAATCTTTAATCCATTGTATTCAGCTGGATTATGTGATCCTGTAATCATGACGCCAGATGAGGCAGCTTTAGTATAGGTCGCGAAATAGACAACTGGTGACGGAACCATGCCTATGTTAACGACATGGCATCCACTCTCAATAAGTCCTGAAATTAATGCCTCAGATAGCTCAGGCCCAGAAAGGCGACCATCCCTTCCAACTACGACTCCTCTCTCACCCATAGCAATTGACTCGCTACCAACTGCTTTGCCAATTAATTTAACTATATCAGACGTAAGCTCCGTCTCAACAATACCTCTAATGTCATATGCTTTGAAGATTGAACTTGGAATATTCATTAAGTGCTATTTAAAATAGATGAAGGGGTTATTTTAACAAACATTTATTTTGCAAATTGAAAGAAGATTTGCTAGTTGTTTAAATATTAAATAACCCTGAAGCCATAAAAAACAATATAGAAGCTTGCTGGTATTCTCATCCCTTAAAAAAGCTTAGATAAATTGTTTGATATTAATTTTTCCTTCATTAAAAGTCTCATATTGTTAAGAGCTATATTAAGGTAGTTTTGGGTTAAATTTTTAGGGATAATGTGCATTAGTTTAGATTTGCAACAACTCCTGTTGAATTAAATTAATTTATATGTCTCAAAAAGATATTGACCCCCAAGAAACCATTGAGTGGTTAGAGGCTTTTAGATCTGTCGCTAGATTTGAAGGTCAAGATCGAGCAAAATACATTCTTCAAAAATTAATGGACATGGCCCATGAAGATGGAATGAATCTTCCAGAAGGTGTAAATACAGCCTATTTAAATTCAATTCCTGTAGAAAAAGAAACCGAGCTCGTTGTGAAGCATGAGATTGAGCATCGAATTAAGTCGATTATTCGATGGAACGCAATGATCATGGTTGTCAAAGCAAATCAAGTCTCTTCAGAGCTTGGCGGACATATTGCTTCTTTTGCTTCAAGCGCAACACTTTATGAAGTTGGCTTTAATCATTTTTATCGTGGAAATGATTTAGAGCAGGGTGCTGATTTAATCTTTTTCCAAGGCCATATTGCTCCTGGGATTTACTCGAGGGCTTTTTTAGAAGGAAGAATAACTGAAAAGCAAATGCTTAACTTTAGGCAGGAGGCTAACCAAGAGGGTTTGTCGTCTTATCCACATCCATGGCTAATGCCAAATTTTTGGGAGTTTCCAACAGTTTCAATGGGTTTGGGCCCAATTATGGCAATATTTCAAGCTCGCTTTATGAAGTACCTTCAGCATCGAGATATCATTAAAACGGATAAAAGAACGGTTTGGGCCTACCTAGGAGATGGGGAAACTGATGAGCCTGAATCACTTGGTGCAATATCTCTAGCTGGTAGAGAGAAGCTTGATAATCTTATTTTTGTTATTAACTGCAACCTTCAGAGGCTGGACGGCCCAGTTCGAGGCAATGGTAAGATAATTCAGGAACTCGAGGGAATGTTTCGAGGAGCGGGTTGGAATGTAATTAAAGTGATTTGGGGCAGGGGTTGGGATAAGCTTCTAGAGAACGATACCTCGGGTCTTCTCAAACAACGAATGGAAGAAGTAGTTGATGGGGAGTATCAAGCTTATAAGGCTAAGGATGGTGCTTATGTTCGTAAACATTTTTTTGGTAAGTATCCTGAAACACTTAAGCTGGTTGAGCATATGTCAGATGAAGAGATATATGCCTTAACTCGAGGCGGTCATGATCCAAATAAGGTCTATCAAGCATATAAAGCCGCCAAAGAACATAAAGGTCAGCCAACAGTTATATTAGCTAAAACCGTCAAAGGTTACGGAATGGGTGAAGCGGGTGAAGGAAAAAATACAACACACAGCCAAAAAAAATTAGGAGTTGATGCGCTTGTTCGTGTCGCTGAGCGTTTTGACATACCCGTTACTCAGAAAGATGCCGAGGAGCTTAATTTTTATAAGCCTGCTGAGGATAGCGAGGAGTTAACATACTTAAGAGAGAGGAGAGAGGCTTTGGGGGGTTATTTGCCTTCAAGAAATTTTGAGCTAGAGTCTTTTGAAATACCAAAATTAAACGTTTTTGAGACACTTTTAAAATCTACTGATGAAAAAGAAATGTCTAGCACAATGGCATTTGTACGCTTTTTATCGTTACTAATTCGTGACAAAGAGATTGGGCCTAGAGTAGTGCCTATTGTTCCTGATGAGGCTCGAACTTTCGGCATGGAGGGTCTTTTTAGGAAAATGGGTATTTATTCATCATCTGGTCAACTTTATGAGCCCGAAGACTCAGATAAGGTGATGTGGTACAAGGAAGATATTAAAGGCCAAGTATTGCAGGAAGGAATTAATGAAGCTGGGGCAATTTCAGATTGGATTGCTGCAGCAACAGCATATGCGTCTCACAATGTTACGATGATTCCATTTTATATTTACTACTCAAAGTTTGGTTTCCAAAGGGTTGGTGATCTTGCTTGGGCGGCTGGAGATATGCAAGCAAAAGGTTTTTTGATGGGTGGAACTGCTGGAAGAACAACGCTCGCTGGCGAAGGTCTTCAACATCAAGATGGAGACTCATTGATTGTTGCGAACACAATTCCAAATTGTATTTCTTATGACCCAACCTATGCTTATGAGCTTGCTGTAATTCTTTGTGAAGGTATGAGGCGTATGTATGAGGATATGGAAAATGTTTTTTATTACATTACGTTGATGAATGAGAATTACGCACACCCTGAAATGCCTAAGGGCGTTGAGGAAGGTATTATTAAAGGGATTTACCCTTTAAAAACAGTCGGAAAATCTAAAATTGAAGTGCAATTACTAGGAAGCGGCGCTATTCTCAGAGAGGTTGAGAAAGCTGCAGAGATTCTTGAAAAAGACTGGGGTGTTATGTCTCATATATGGAGTGTAACGAGCTTCAATGAAATCACAAGAGAGGCGCAAAAGACCGATCGTGAAAACTTGTATAGCAACAGTAAAACAATAAAAGTACCATTCATAACTAAATGTTTTAGTAAGTCCAAAGGGCCAGTGATTGCAGCGACTGACTATATGAGAAATTATGCAGAGCAAATTCGCAAATATGTTCCTTTGCGTTATGAAGTGTTAGGTACGGATGGATTTGGACGCTCTGACTCACGTAAAGAGCTTAGATACTTTTTTGAGGTAAATGCAAACTATATTGTTTTTACTTCACTAAAAGCACTTGTTGACGACGGCCTATTGGATGCTAAAACAATCAAAAGAGCAATCAAAAAACTTAATATAGACGTTAATAAGTCTAACCCAATGTACACCTAATTTAAGAATGAATACTCAGCAATTCATTGAGCAACTAAAGTTAGAGTCTGAGTTAAAGTTTTCTGATTTTTTAGATTTAATTGATCGTGACTATCTTTTCACAGATATCGCTTTTGAAAATGGCAGTATTTTTAATTCAAAAGATGAAAATCAAGGCTCTGCTAAGGTGTTTTGTTTTGGTTACATGCATTCACTCTCTGAGCAAGAGACTCTTAAGTGTTTTGCAGAACATTACCAGTCAGTATTAGAATCTATTGAGGATAGAAACTCACATTTAAATATTCGTAGTTTTATTGAAAATGGTTGGCAAGGATTAGTAATCGATTTTGATGCTTTAACTACTAAAAGTTAATCAGTATGGATCAGACAATCACGTCAGAACAAAGTAAGGCATTTCATAAAGGCGTGTATGCAACATTTCTTGGAGCGTTTCTTGTTCTATTTCAGATTGGAATTTATTTTGTTTATATTCCATGGAATGCAGAAAGGCTTCAAATCACAGAGGCTGAAATTGGAATTGGATTGCTTGTATTTGGATTGTTGAACTTAATTGGTAATCAGACTTCAGGGCGTCTTGTTGTTCCTAGAATCGGGACTAAAAATTCAATTGTAATTGGTCTTTTAGGGATTGCATATTGTCCATTATTGCTAATATTATCACCAAACTATTATTGGTTTTTAATGGCTTTTATGCCTTTTGGATTTTTTGTTGGTTTGTTTAGTCCATCCTCTCAATCACAAATTTCTATGATTGAAAGCAAAACCTCAAGGATTTTGACGCCTCTCTACCATGCAGCCTTTAGCTTTGGCTCTTTAATGGGTGCTTTCAGTGCGTTCTTTACGATTAAGTACATTGAAAGTCCAGTATTGATATTTTCAATAACAGGCACTGCGTTAATAATTGGAGCATTGGTAATTTATAAATTTGGGCTAAATAAATCATATGAAAACCTTGAAAAAACTCCAAAATTTAAGCTTCCTAATAAATCAATATTGATCTTTGGAATATTGATGATGCTTAATTATGCAACAATGGGCATTATTTTAGATTGGTCAGCTCTCTGGCTAACAAAGGATTTATTGGTTCCTTTGTATCTTGGCGGTGCAATAATATTTGCGTTTAATATTGGTGAAATATTTGCCAGATTAATTGCCTCAAAAATGATTAACAGGTTAAGTGAAAAGTTGGTTGGCGGCTATCTAAGTATTGCTGCGGGTGTGGTTTTATTTATCTCAATATTGACATCCAATTTTTATGTTATCGTTTTTGGAATGCTACTTTTTGGATTTGGAACTGCAAATTTTATAGCAATTATTTTTAGATTAGCAATTCGCATTACTGATGAGCCGATCGGTCTAACAGTTGCAAATCTAATTACTCTTGGTTTTGCTGGCTTTATTTTTGGGCCCGCTTTGGTTGGCTATTTGGCAGAATTTTTAAGCCTAACCTTTAATATGTATTTATTAAGTGTTGTCTGGGGACTTAATGGAGTCGCTCTACTAGTAATGATGCAGCGCATCAATTCTAGTAATTAATAGTGAGGCGGCTTATCATCGTTTATTTGAGATATGTTTGAGGTAGAATCAGAATGATTCGATAGTTTCTCATTTGTTTCTTTAAGTTTTGAATTAAGTTGCTCAATCTTCTCTCCTTGACGAAATACCACCATATTAAGATCATCAATCATATTCTGAAGGAAGGCAATTTTTTCTTCAAGTGCTACTAATTTTTCTTCTGACATTATTCTATCCTGAATAAAAAAGCCACCTTGCGGTGGCTTTGATTTTTTACTTTTCTATAAGTACCTTTCTAGAAAGTTTGATTCGTCCTCGGTCAACTCCAAGTACTTTAACTTCAATTTCTTCACCTTCTTTAAGGTAGTCCTCAACTTTTTCAACTCTCTCATGTGCAATTTCAGAAACATGTAAAAGGCCATCTTGATTTGGCATGATTGTGACAAACGCACCAAATTCAACTATTTTTGCAACCTTACCCATATAGACTTTATTAACTTCAGGGACAGCAGTTACGTCTTTTACCATTTGAACTGCCTTTTCAAAGCTTTCAGAATCATTAGCAAAAACGTTAACATTGCCATCGTCATCTACATCAACACTCGCTCCAGATTGAGCAACAATTCCTCTAATAGTCTCACCACCTTTACCAATAACATCTCTGATTTTATCAGTAGGAATTTTTATAACTTTAGTTTTAGGGGCATTCTTAGAGGCCGTATTAGGCTCTGAAATAACCTGATTCATTTGACCAAGAATATTCAGTCTTGCATCTTTGGCTTGCTTTAGTGCAATAGACATAATGTCTTCAGTGATACCGTCTATCTTGATATCCATTTGAAGAGCATTGATTCCTTTTGAAGTGCCCGCAACCTTAAAGTCCATATCACCAAGATGGTCTTCATCACCTAGGATGTCTGTTAGCACTGTAAAGCGCTCATCATCTTTTACTAAGCCCATTGCGATACCTGCAACTGGAGTTTTTAAAGGAACGCCTGCATCCATCAAGGATAGTGACGAACCGCAAACACTTGCCATAGAGCTAGATCCATTAGATTCTGTGATTTCTGAAACAACACGGATTGTGTATGGAAATTCTTCTAAATTTGGAAGACACGCTGAGATACCTCTTCGCGCTAACCTTCCATGACCAACTTCACGTCTCTTAACACCCATAACTCTGCCAGTTTCACCAACACAGTATGGAGGGAAGTTGTAATGAAGCATAAAATGATCTTCAATTCGATCGTTTGATTCCAGTTTTTCAATTAACTGTGCATCTCTCTTAGAGCCTAAGGTAGTCACTACTAAGGCCTGAGTTTCACCTCTAGTGAAAAGTGCAGAGCCATGCGTATTTTCAAGAACGCCAGTTTCAATAGCAAGCTCTCTAACAGTTGAGTTATCTCGACCATCAATTCTTGGCTCACCAGCTAGAATGCGCTCTCTAACAGTTGATTTTTCAATTTTTTTAATATAGTTTTTTACTTCATCTTCGCTTATGGATTCATCTTCATTAACAAATTGCTCTAATGCAGCATCTTTAACTTCACCCATTTTTTCATATCTCTCTATCTTGTCAACAGTTTGATAAGCTTCAGAAATTTGACTTTCAAATTTAGATTTGATTGCTGTCAATAGAGACTCATTGTCTGCTGGAGCAACCCACTCTCGAGGAGCTATACCAACTTCTTTGGCAAATTCAGCAACATTGTCAATTACTACTTGAAACTGCTCATGAGCAAACATAACGGCTCCAAGCATAACTTCTTCGGTTAGTTCACTTGCCTCTGACTCAACCATTAATACTGCGTCCTTTGTTCCTGCAACAACCATATCTAACTCAGATGTTTCTAATTCTGAATAGGTTGGATTAACAATATAACTTCCATCTTTAAAGCCAACACGAGCAGCGCCAATTGGACCCTTAAATGGTACTCCAGAGATTGCAAGTGCAGCTGAAGTTGCAAGCATAGCTAAGACATCTGGATCAACATCTTTGTTAGCAGAGATGACTTGAATCATTACCTGAACCTCATTCATGTAGCCATTTGGAAATAATGGTCGAATAGGGCGATCGATTAGCCTTGATGTGAGTGTTTCTTTTTCGCTTGGTCTTCCTTCTCTTTTAAGGAAGCCACCTGGAATTTTTCCAGCGGCGTATGTTTTTTCAATGTAGTCAACCGATAAAGGGAAGAATGATTGACCTGGCTTTGCTTCTTTTGCACCAACAACACTAACCAGTACTTGTGTGTCATCCATGCTTGCTAGGACAGCGCCATGTGCCTGTCTTGCAACTCTTCCAGTTTCGAATGTAATTTGACTGTTGCCAAACGTAAAACTTTTTTGAACTATATTCATGTCCATTGTGTTACTCCAATAAAATAAAAAATGTTTTATGGTTTAACGCAATAAGCTTTATATAAAACATACCTTGCAGGTATGCTTGAGATAAAACTTACCTAAATCCATAAAACAGTTGAATTATCCCCTAATTTTTTTCCTCAAATAAACTAATTTATTAGTTGTTAGAATGCCTAAGAGCGCTATTAATTAACTAATTTTTCTTATATTTTAGGGTGCGTTTCTTCTAAAAGTGATAAAGCAGAGAATTGAAGAGCAAGAGACTTATTCTGATCATTAACCCTAACCTTTCTAGTGTTGCAAAAATCAATAATAAAATCATCACAAATGTCATTTATTTGTAAAGTATTTCCATTGATAAATACAACTAACTCATGATCAATAAATTGATACGCAATTCGACTTAAAGGATGAAGATTGTAAGCCACAGACTCTTTAATAATCACAGGGTTTTCAAACGCAACTATCTCATTGAATTTTTCCTCATCTAGGGGGTCAAGTTTTGTTACAAAACACCCAAAAAAAGTATTAGGTAACTCTTTGTTTTTAATCAATTCTTTTAATTTTTCAATGGCTGTATTTGGTATTTCAGCAGAACCGCCATAATCTAACCATAAGGGATCTAAATAGTAGGCATTGTTATGTTTATTTGTAGTTAGTTCTAGTGACTCTATCATTTCATTGGCTGAGTAAGATCTGTAACCAATTGAGAGCGTGATACATTCATTGTCAATACTTACACCATGGTGAGCAATTCCAGGTGGAATATAAACAATATCCCCAGGTTCAGCAACCCAAGTTGTTTCTTTTTCAAAGCTTTTCATAATACGAAGCGGACTATTTGGAACATAATTATTGGGATTACAGTCAATCGAACTTATTTGCCACTCTCTTTTTCCATGCCCTTGAAGTAAAAAAACATCATAATGGTCGTAGTGAGGACCAACGCTCCCCCCTAACGATGCAAACGAAACCATTGCATCATCAAATCGCCATCTCGGTATAAAGTCGAACTCATCTATCAGTTCATAGATTTCTTGAATATGTTTGTCCACTCCCTGAACCAATAATGTCCATTCATTATTAGGAGTATTTTTAAAAGAATTATCATTAAATGGGCCGTACTCAAGGGTCCACATGTTTTTTAAAACTGAACCCTTAACGATTCTAGATTCAAATTCATCTTCACAAGACAATCCAGCAAGCTCATCAGGGGATAAAGGTGAAATAAAGCCAGGAATTGCATTCTTAATAAATAGTGGTTTTTTTTGCCAGTACTCTTTTAAGAATTCTTCTTTTGAAATGTCGCCAAAATGAATCATTTTATTTCTAATATTATTTTTATTAATTATCTATTAACATATAGGCTTTTTAGAATATTATTCTAAATTTTTAAAGATAATTTTTTTTCATACTTTTTATTATTAGCATGGCGATCCAAGAAGAAACTAAATTGGCCTCAATTATTGACTTACAAAAGCATCCTATTGATGAAAATCATTACAGGGAAAAATGTAAAACCAAGTTAGATAAAAGTGGCGTTCTTGTTCTAGATAATTTTCTTTTTGAGAGCTCGGTTAAAAGTATTCTTGCTGAAGCCAAAGCACAAGAGAATTTAGCTTATTATTGCGTTAATGAGCACAATGTTTACCTTGACCTTTTCGATAAAGAACATAGTAAGTCTCATCCACGAAACAAAACAGTATCCTCCTCAAAGGGATGCATAACAGATGATCAAGTTCCTGAAAAATCATCCTTAAGGGCTCTTTATAACTCGCCAACATTCAAAGATTTTCTGTGTGTTGTTCTTGGTGAAACAGTTTTATATAAGTACGATGATAATTTATCTTCAATCAATATTCACTATGCAAAAGAAGGGCAAGAGCTTGGATGGCATTTTGACAACTCTTCATTTGCAATTACTCTCTTAATACAAAAGCCAGAAGCTGGAGGGCAATTTGAATATATTAGACAATTTAGGAATTCTGATAATAATGATAACAATTATGATGGGGTCTTAGATTTACTAAATGGTAGTTGCAATCCTGAAAAATTATTAATGGAAAATGGCACTCTCGTTTTATTCAGGGGGAAGGATGCCATTCACCGTGTTACGCCAACAATTGGTAATAGAACTCGAATATTATCAGTTTTAGCCTACAACTCAAAACCTGACGTGAGCCTCTCAGAATCAGCAAGAATGACCTTTTTTGGAAAGCTTTATTGATTTATTATGAAAAAAAGTACTAAAGGATTAGGGCTCTATGACTCTCTAGATCTTACAGAGATTGAGAATGAAAAAAAATTATTGGATGTTTATCAAAAATGGGCTTCGTTATACGACAAAGATAATGATGATGAATTAGGAACTGTATCGCAGCCTAACTCTGTTCAAATTTTTCAAAGATATGTTAAAGATAAAACTAAAAACATAATTGATGTTGGGTGTGGGACAGGTTTGGTTGGACTTCAGCTTAAAAAACTTGGATACAAAAACTTTGACGGTATAGATATTTCAAAAGAGATGATTGATATTGCAGTTGATAGGGGTTATGAATCTTTATTTCTTGGAAATCTTAATGAGTCACTTCCTGTCGAGAGTAATAAATATGAAGCTGCAATTTGTGTTGGAGTTTTTACTCATGGTCACGTTGGCCCAAGTCGACTCGAGGAGCTAGCAAGAATTGTCAAGCCTGGAGGAATAATATGTTTTACAGTGAATGAGGATGTTTACGAATCCTATGGCTTTGATGATGCAATTAAGTCGCTAGAGGCAGAGAGTGTATGGAAGGTTTTAGAGCTTAGTAAGAAAAACTATATGATGAAAAAAAATGTTAAGGGCCTTTACTGTATTACTGAAGTAATCTAAATGATGCTTGTTAAATCATTAAAATGAATTTTTTTTAATTCAAATAAAAAATGAAAAAGACTTTCCAATTAGTCCACCCCAAAATAAAACCTGCTAGGCTTATTGAAGCGGTCAGACGTGATGTGAAAAAATACATTAAAAGAGAGAAGAGAAAATCATTACCTGAAGGGGTTGATTATTGGGATTTTGATTGCAAGTATGGCCCAACAGAAGCTAAAGCTGAAATCATTTTAACTTCAGAAATTAGCAAGTGTATTTCAGAGGCAGAGGCTGAAAATCTAGAATCATTTTATTTAGAGATTCTTGCCAAGCCTGGCCATAAGAAAAACCCTAAGACTTTTGAGACGCTAGATAAAAACTAAAATAATTTTCTACTGATGGTAGTTCGGCGCTTCTTTCGTAATTGAAACATCATGAACATGGGACTCTGTCATTCCAGCAGTAGTAACCTGTACAAACTTGACTTTAGTTCTCATAGCGTCAAGATTCTTGCATCCTGTATATCCCATGGATGACCGAATCCCGCCAACCATCTGGTGAATAATTGGCCTAATTGAGCCTTTATAAGGAACCCTTCCTTCAATCCCTTCTGGAACTAGTTTTTCAGCTGCAAGCTCAGCTTGAAAGTAGCGATCTGAGGAGCCATGAGCTTGACCCATTGCTCCAATAGAGCCCATTCCACGATAAGCTTTATAGGACCTACCTTGAAACAATTCAACTTCACCAGGGGATTCTTCAGTTCCAGCAAGCATTGATCCTAGCATGACGCAATGCGCTCCTGCTGCAAAGGCCTTTGCAGCATCACCAGAATAACGAATACCGCCATCAGCGATCACAGTAACTTTTGTACCTTTTAAGGCCTCTGCAATATCAGAGATTGCACTAATTTGAGGGACACCAACACCTGCCACGATACGAGTTGTACATATACTTCCAGGTCCAATTCCAACTTTAACGCAGTCAGCACCCGCTTTAGCTAAATCGATTGCAGCTTCTGCAGTCGCAATATTGCCAGCGATAATTTCTAAATTTGGAAAGTCTTTTTTGGTCTTCTTAACGCGATCAATAACGCCTTGAGAGTGACCATGAGCGGTATCAATTACGACAACGTCAACACCTGCATCAACTAAGGCACTTATTCTCTCACTAGACTCTTCTCCGACGCCAACAGCTGCAGCAACGATTAACCTTTCTAAATCATCCTTTGCCGCCTTAGGAAAGTCACTTGTTTTCTTAATATCACTCACAGTGATCATTCCACCTAATTTAAATTTGTTATCGGTAACTAAAACCCTTTCAATACGGTGCTTTTGGAGAAGTTTTCGAACAGTTTCCATTGAAGTGCCTTCAGATACTGTAATCAGAGATTCTTGAGGCGTCATAACATTTTGTACAGTTTCATCAAGACGGGTTTCAAATAAAACATCTCGACTGGTTATAAGCCCAACTAATGTGTTGTTTGATACTACCGGCATTGCAGAAATGCCGTGTTGAGCTTGAAGATCAAAAACATCTTTGATAGTGGCAGATGGATCAATACTAATAGGATCTCTAATAATTCCTGACTCAAATCGCTTTACTTTTCTAACCTCTTTGGCTTGAGATTCAATAGACATATTTTTATGGATAACACCCATTCCTCCTTCTTGCGCAATTGCAATGGCAAGTTTGCCTTCAGTAACTGTATCCATTGCAGCAGAAATGATTGGCGTATGCAGGGTAATTTTTTTTGTAAGTTTAGATGTTAAACTGACTTGTTTAGGGAGTACTTCAGAATGAGCAGGGACCAACAAAATATCATCAAAGGTAAGTGCTTTTTTTAATTCTTTCATTAAGTTCTCCTAATAATTAAAACCGTCTTCTTTTAAGAAGGTTGGGGACAATAAAGCCAATAACCATGCCAAAGAATAGCACTATTGCGCCTACGATAAACCAATTTCTTGAGCTTGTATCTTTTTGAATCTGAGTATTATTCACCGCTAACTGGAGCTCAGCCCTTAACTGTAATTTTTCTTGAATAAGTTTTTCATTGTCGTGTTCAAGTTTTAATGCATCTTGGTAGATTTGCTCGACATGCTCTTTTTCAGCTTGCGACTTTGAACTTTGAACAACTAGGTCAGTATTTTCTTGCTTCAGAGACAATAGCTGGCTTTCTAGTTCATCTTTTTCGCCACTCAATTTTGAGATTAGAAGCTTGTTAGCGTTATAAGTTCTTGTTAATTTTTTTAGTTTTTCTCTCGAAGAAGGGTCTGGAGACAAATAAAATGATTTAATCCAGCCAATAGTGTCATCAAACTGAATTTGAGCCCATCCATCTTCAGTGCTTTGCAGCAGAGAAAGTTCTGTTCCTGAAGGAAGCAGACGAATTATATTGTTACCAAAAGATTTATCTGAACGAATAGGCAAATCAAGTTGATCGGTAATGTAGACAAAAGATTCAGCACTAACCTTGAGAGTTAGGGTTAATAAAGCTAGAGAAAGTGCTATAAATTTAATCATAATAATTTTTTAATTAATATTCTATCTTGTCGACAGGTTTTAAAATATATTTTTTGTGTTTTTTCAATGAATTACAATATTTTTCTTTATAGTTTAGAAATTTTTTCTAATTGTTGTTCTAAATCTTTTAAAGCGCTTTCAGCTGATGCTAGCTTTTCTTTTTCATTTTTGACAACTGCCTTAGGGGCGCCATTAATAAATTTTTCATTGTTAAGCTTGGCTGAAAACTGAGATTTAAGTTTCACCAACTTTTCAATCTCCTTGTTGAGTCTCTCACGTTCAGCACCTTTATCGATTAGACCTGCTAGTGGTATTAGAATTTTCATTTCACCAACTAGTGCTATTGCCGATTCTGGCTCTTCGTCATTCGCGGATAGTAAATCAACAGTATCAAGCTTAGCAAGAGCAAATAGCATCGCTTTGTTATTTTCGATATAGGATTGATCCTTTTTACTATAGCTCTTGATAAAACACGGTAGTGGCTTTCCGGGAGAGATATTCATTTCTCCTCTAATTTTTCTGATACCAAGTATGAATTGCTTTAACCAGTTTATTTCAGTCTCTGCATCAGCATTTTGTAGTTCTTTGACTAGCTCTGGGAATGGTTGCGAAATTAGTTTACCGGTTGATTTGGATTGTAATTTTTGTGATTGCTCAAATATTTCTTCAGTAATAAATGGAATGATTGGATGAAGTAAAACCAACGTCTCAGTTAAAACCTTTAGCAGAGTAGCCTCGCACCCCTGCTTAGTTTCAGCATTTTCTAGAAGTGGTTTTGATAGTTCAAGATACCAGTCACAGTAGTCATGCCAGACAAATTCATATAGTGTCTGACTCATTAGGTCTAATCGATAATCTGCCAAGTGTTTTTCAACTTCAGTCTTAACATGCTGAAGTCTAGAAAGTATCCATTTATCTTGGCTAGATAATTCTGCATCAAGGTTAATGGATTTTGAATCAAGGTTCATTAAAACAAAGCGAGAGGCATTCCATAATTTATTACAGAAATTACGGTAACCCTCAACCCTTTTGAGGTCAAATTTGATATCACGTCCAAAAGATGCCAGAGCAGTAAATGTGAATCTTATTGCGTCAGTTCCAAATGACGGGATTCCGTTAGGAAACTCTTTTTTGGTTTGTTTTTGAATTTTTTCTGCCAGTTTAGGCTGCATCATCCCTTGAGTTCTTTTTTCAAGGAGATCTTTAAGACTAATGCCATCAATAAGGTCAATAGGGTCCAACACATTTCCTTTAGATTTGCTCATTTTTTGCCCATTACCGTCTTTAATGAGGCCAGTAATATAGATATCTCTAAATGGGACATCATTGGCAAATTTAAGTCCAAACATTATCATTCGAGCAACCCAGAAAAAAATAATGTCAAATCCAGTAACGAGAACACTGGTTGGGTAAAAACGAGACATCTCAGGTGTTTCTTCAGGCCATCCAAGAGTTGAGAAGGGCCATAATGCAGATGAAAACCATGTATCCAATACATCTTCATCTTGAGTTAACTCAGCATCAATGCCAGCTTGTTTTTGAGCTTCCTCAATGTTATCTGCGACATAAAAATTACCTTTAGCGTCATACCAAGCAGGGATACGATGGCCCCACCAAATTTGACGAGAGATGCACCAATCTTCAATATTTTCCATCCAGTTAAAGTAGGTCTTCTCCCAGTTTTCAGGGACAAAACGTATACTTCCATTTTTAACAGCATCAATAGCAGGTTCAGCGAGTGGTTTGACTTTAACAAACCATTGATCAGTCATGTATGGTTCAATAATGCTATTGGTTCTGTCGCCCCTTGGAACCATGAGCGTGTGTGGATCTATTTTTTCGATTAAGTTTTGATTATCTAGATCACTTACAATGACTTTTCTTGCTTCGAATCGATCCAAACCTTGATAACTGATTGGAGCATTTGCATTTATTTTGGCATCATCAGTTAAAACATTGATGATTTCTAGATTGTGTCTTTGTCCAATTTCATAATCATTAAAGTCATGAGCAGGAGTAATTTTGACACAGCCAGTACCAAACTCTTTATCAACATAGTCATCAGCTATGATTGGAATTTTTCTATCAGAAAGAGGGAGATTAATGAATTTTCCAACTAAATGTTGATAGCGCTCATCTTCTGGATGTACTGCAACTGCAGAGTCTCCTAGCATTGTTTCTGGTCTTGTTGTGGCAACAACTAATGATTCATCAGAGTCAGCGACTTGATACTTAATGTGCCACAAGAATCCATTTTCTTCTTTACTGATTACTTCTAAATCTGATACTGCGGTTAAAAGAACAGGGTCCCAATTAACAAGTCTTTTTCCGCGGTAAATTAAACCTTCGTTATAGAGATCAACAAACACTTTACGTACAGCTTTTGAAAGAGATTCATCCATTGTAAAACGTTCTCTTTCCCAGTCAACAGAGGCACCAAGACGTCTCATTTGAGAAGTAATGGTTCCTCCAGATTTTGACTTCCAGTCCCAAACTTTCTCAGTAAATTTATCTCTACCAAGATCATGTCTAGAAATATTTTCAAGACCAAGTTGTCTTTCTACAACCATTTGAGTAGCTATCCCTGCATGATCGGTTCCAGGTTGCCAGAGTGTTTGATTTCCTTTGCTTCTATTGTAACGAGTATAGACATCCATTATAGTGTGCTGGAATGCATGACCCATATGAAGACTTCCTGTTACATTGGGCGGAGGCAAGACTATGCTGTAAGCATTTTCACTCGCAGAATTCGTTTTTGAAGAGAAGAGGTCGCCTGTCTCCCATAAATCACGATACTTTTGTTCGATAAGTTCGGGGTTGTATGTTTTTTCCATGAAGGCGAGGTGTCGGATAAAACTGACATATTATACAATAACTACCTGGATTGAAATAAACCTTTAAAGACTCGCTAGTTATAATCTTTTCGCCCAGATAGGGCGTGTGCAATTGTATTAATATCGGTGTATTCTAATTCACCACCAAGTGGAATTCCATGTGCTATTCTAGTTGTTTTGATTTGATATTTCTTTGCCAGGTTGTGAATATAGTGCGCAGTTACTTCGCCTTCAATTGTGGCGTTCGTAGCTAAGATTAGCTCGCTGATATTTTGATTGCTTAAAAGGTTTTCTAATTCATCTAACCCTAATTCCGATGCACCAATTCCATCGATTGGAGAGAGATAGCCGCTTAGAACAAAATATTTACCAGTGTAAACACCACTTTGTTCTATAACATGAATATCTGAGGGAGTTTCAACGATACATAGCTGTGAATCATCACGAGCAATATTAGAACATATTTCACAAATATTTTTTTCAGTTAATGTTCTACATTTCTCACAGTTTTTAACATTCTCCATTGCATCTGTAAGCGCTTTGGCAAGTTCTAATCCTCCTAACCGATCTCTTTCAAGAAGATGATAAATAAATCTCTGTGCAGTTTTTGAACCTACACCTGGTAATTTACTGAATGCTTTGTTTAGTTTTTCAATCATAATATTGGAGAATTAAATAACTAAAAAGGTAGGTTGAGGCCGCCTGTGACATTTTTCATTTTTTCCTTTGAAATCTCACTTATCTTGGATGAAGCATCATTTACAGCTATCATTATCAAATCTTCAAGCATTTCTTGGTCGGACATTAGTGTCTCATCAATAATAACATTTGTGACTTTATGGTCACCATTCATTTTAACTTTTAAAGCCCCTGAGGCTGAAAAACCTTCACAAGTGAGCGATTTAATTTCTTTTTGAACAGTCTCCATGTCTTCCTGCATTTGTTTTGCTTTTTGCATCATCCCTGCCATTCCACCTTTAAACATTATCAGACTCCTTTATTGATTTGATTGATTTTAGATCGACCTGTGATTTAAAGACCTCCTGAAGCTCTTTAAGTCCATCGTCACTTAAAAATTGATTCTCTGTTTGCTCGCGTTTCTTTTCATTTTTAATCGATTCTTTTTGTGATAAAGAGCTGCCGTTAGTCTCTCCTGGCTCAATCATTATTTCTAAAGATGGATAGAGGTTATGGAGCGCATTTTTAATTGATTCCTCTGTTTTTGTGGTATGTAAATTGACAAGTTCCTTACTTAGGGTTAGTGTTAGATTTTGATTCGATAATGACTTAAACACTGTATTTTTTACTAGCATTTTCGCTGCACCATTAAAGTCAAGATTTGTTATTACTTTTTCCCATTCCTCTTGCGTTTTGATATCTAAATGATTTATTTCTTTATTAGGAACATCATTTTGTTTTGTTGATTTTGATGAAGTGGCAATCTGACTATCTTTGACTGGGTTTTTCTTTGAAGTTTTACTTGGAGTGGGATTTAGAGTTTTTTTTTCACCATCTTTAAACTTAGGATGAAAAGTAATCATCCTCAGAAGGGTCATCTCAAGGCCAATTTGCTCACTAGGAGAAAGATTCATGTCTTTTTGACCATTAATTGCTATTTGATAGTAAAGCTGTAAATCTTGGGCGCTGAATCTATTGGCGAGATCCATTATTTCTGGAGGGGTTTGCTTTTGGTCATTAATTATTTGAGCTATAGAAATTTTATGAAATAGTGAAGTTAAATCTTTTAGTGCATTTGAAAGGTTTTCGCCTTTATGTGCTAATTCTTTTATAAATAATAAAATTTTCTCGGCATTTCGATCACATACTAGTGAGGCAAGATTAGTGATTTCATCATGATTTACAAGTCCGAGCATCTCTTTTAAATCATTTTCTTTAACACTTCCATTTCCATAAGATATAGACTGATCAAGAAGGCTCAAAGCATCTCTCATTGAACCATTTCCAAACTCAGCAATTTTTGATAATGCTTTATCATCAAACTTAAGCTTCTCTTCGTTCATAATAAACTTAAGATGATTCAAAATCTCATCATGAGATAGCTTGTTTAAGTTAAATTGTAGACATCGTGAGAGGATTGTAATGGGTAGTTTCTTGGGATCCGTCGTGGCAAGTAAAAATTTAATATGAGAAGGTGGCTCTTCTAAGGTTTTTAAGAGTGCATTAAAACTACTCTTTGAAAGCATGTGGACTTCATCAATAAGATAAATTTTATAAAGGTTTTTGGTAGGCGTGTACTGAGCGTTGTCAAGAATTTCTCTCATATGGTCAACGCCAGTGTGAGATGCGGCATCAAGCTCTATTAAATCAACTGATTGACCTTTGTCAATCTCAACACAGGTCGCACATTTTCCACATGGATTAGAGCTTACACCTTTTTCACAATTGACTGATTTTGCAAAAATTCTTGCAATTGTTGTCTTTCCAACACCGCGTGTACCAGTAAACAAAAAACCATGATGTAGATTATCATTGTCTAATGCATTTACAAGTGTTCTTACTGTGTGAGTTTGACCAACTAGTTCTTTAAAATTATGAGGTCTATATTTTCTAGCTAAAACTTCGTAGTGTTCACTCATTTTTAATTAGGTCATTGAATTAAGGTAGTGCCGAGAATAGAATCCAACACATAAAAAAATTATTACCGTTGCTCCCTTCCAGGCCTGGCGGGGTTCATAACTATTTATTGTCGGTTTACCCTCGACACTAAATCAAGATTTTACTTGAAATGAATATTCTAATTATTTAATATTGAATGATTGAGTATATTTTTTAAGATTTCAGGGACTGGTATTGATCATAAACTAATGACCAAATTGGACCTGAATGTCCATTTGAAATTGACACATCATCAATTCGTGTGATTGGAAGAATTTCTCTTGTTGAGCTACTAATCCAAACTTCATCAGCTTCCATTAATTGGTTTTTGGTAAATTTCTCTTCCTTCACCTCAATGTTTAGAGCTTTGGCACAAGTTATTGCAGCATCTCGCGTTATACCTGGAAGAATATTTGGTCCTTTTGGGTGGGTATATAGGCAATTTTCCTTAACAATAAAAACATTAGAGCTTGAAGCTTCGGTGACAATTCCATCTCTATAAAGAATTGTTTCCTCTGCATTACTTTCTTTAGCCTCTTGCGCATAGAGAGTGTTTGCAAGTAAAGATGTCGCCTTAGTATTGCTTTTTAACCATCTTATATCCTCTCTTGTGATTGCTGATTTTCCTTTAATTAATTCGTCTTTTTTGACAGACTTAATAGCACTAGATTGAATATAAATAGTTGGGTTTAATTCTTCATATGTATGCTTTCTTTTATTGTCACAACCCCTTGATATTTGTAAATAAATTGCATGATTAATATTGTGTTTATTTAAAGAGATAATCTTTCTAATTAGGCTTATCCACTTTTTATTGTTGTAAGGGTTTTTAATATTGATAGCATCAAGGCCATCTTGTAATCGATTTAAATGAGGCTTTAATCCAATAATGTTATTATTGTAGACTGGAAAGACTTCATAGACACCATCTCCAAAGAGAAAGCCTCGATCCATAACCGAGATGAATGCTTTCTCTTTTGGAATAAATTTTCCATTAAGATATACCACTAACTTATGATGGGAAGGCCCACTCATAGCCATGAAGAGCCGCCGCACCTCCAGTATGAATAAATAAAACTTTGTCTGAATCTTTAAAATGATTCTTTTGTATTAAGTCAATTAGACCAGCAAAACCCTTTCCAGAATATACTGGATCTAAAAGGATTGCTTCTTTTGTCGCCATCAAGTTAACAGCGTTAGTCATTCCTTCAGTTGGTACTCCATAGCCTTTACCTACATAATCGTCATATACAAGAATATCTTCACGTTTTGGCTCATCACATTGAATATATTTACAACCTTCTTGGGCCATTTTAAAAATCTTTTCTTCTTGGTCATGGCGATTATCTTTAACACTAATGCCAATAATGTTTATAGCGCTTTTATATAATGTTTTTCCAGAAATAATGCCTGAATGAGTTCCTCCACTGCCACTTGCCAAAACAATATGAGTAAAAGCATTATCTTTATCATATTCAATAATTTCTCTCATGCATTCAATATATCCAAGTTGTCCAATTCTATTACTTCCTCCTACAGGAATATAGTATGGTTTTTCACCATTATTTTTTCTTTCAAGCATTATTCCTTCAGCATGCTCTCGAACATCCTTGCCTTTTGGACAGATAATTACTTCAGCTCCAAAAATTTTATCCAAGAAAACATTGCCTGATTTCATATAAGATTCAGGAGCATTTTCAACCCTTTGTTCTAAAACTATTAAACATTTAAGTCCCAGTTTCGCACAAGCAGCAGCAGTTTGCCTTGTGTGATTAGATTGAACAGCACCAACTGTTACAACTAAATCAGCGTTATTTTTTAAGGCATCAGGCATTAAAAACTCAAGTTTTCTAGTCTTATTGCCACCAGTTGCAAGGCCTGTACAGTCATCTCTTTTTATATATATTTTTGGGCCATTAAGATTTTTAGAGAGATTTTCTAAAGGTTCAATTGGTGTTGGAAAATGCCCTAAACTGATTCTTTCAAATTTATTGTCCATAATAGTTCCTTATATTTGTTAGATTGATTATTTTGTATCTTGATATTCTAGTGGTTTAAAATCTTAGATAGGAATTCCTGTGCACGATCACTTCGGGGTGACCCAAAGAACTCTTGTGAAGGTGCATTTTCAATAATTTTCCCATAATCCATAAAAACTACACGATCAGCAACTTTTCTAGCAAAGCCCATTTCATGTGTCACAACCATCATTGTCATTCCCTCTTTGGCTAGTTTGACCATAACATCTAATACTTCATTAATCATTTCAGGATCTAGCGCAGATGTAGGCTCATCAAAAAGCATTGCCATCGGTTCCATTGCAAGGCCGCGAGCAATAGCTACACGTTGTTGTTGTCCACCTGATAGTTGAGAGGGATGTTTGTGAGCATGCTCTGTTAGTCCAACACGCTCAAGTAGAGCTTTTGCTTTTTGATCTGCCTCCTCACTGGTTCGTCCTAATACCTTCATTTGTCCAAGTTTTATATTTTCAGTGACATTCATGTGTGGGAAGAGTTCAAAGTTTTGAAATACCATTCCAATTTTTGATCTCATTTGATCTAAGTCTGTTGATTTGTCAGTGACGCTTATTCCAGATACTGTTATCTCTCCACTGTTAACTGGTTCTAATCCATTAATAGTTTTAATTAAAGTGCTTTTTCCAGAGCCTGAGGGTCCACATACAACAATGACTTCGCCTTTAGAGACATCAAGTGAACAGTCATTCAAAACTTGAATTTTGCCATACCACTTATTTACAGATTTCATTTCAATCATTTTATCGTTCTTATTCATAATTCATTGTTTATCCTTTTTTGGAGGTATTTAACACCTATGGATGCAGTAAAACAAAATATAAAATATACAAGCGCTACAAAAAGAAACATCTCAACAAGTCTTTGATCACGGTTTGCAACTATTTCAGCACTAACAAGAAAATCTCTCAATCCAACTACATAAACTAACGATGTATCTTGGAACAGGATAATTGCCTGAGTTAAAAGTATAGGGGTCATTGCTCGAAAAGCTTGTGGCAGAATAACATAACGCATACTTTGTATATATGTAAGGCCAATTGCTCTAGCTGCTGCCAGTTGCCCAAGGCGCACTGAATTGATACCGGCTCTTATAATTTCTGAGTAGTATGCAGCCTCAAAAAGAATAAAAGCTACCAATACTGATGAGAAAGCACCTACTGGGCGTCCAACAATCAGTGGTACAAGAAAAAACAACCAAAAGATTACTAAAATAAGAGGTAATGATCGAAAGAAATTAACGTATGCTGCAGAAAATTGAGATAAGATTGGTATTTTAGCGATACGTAAAAGCGCTAAAAATGTTCCTAAGATAATACCTCCAATAATGGCAAGTCCTGTCAAAAGGAATGTCATTTTAATACCTTCCCATAACAGAGAACTATTTGCAGGAATAACCGAGAAGTCAAGCTCAAACATTATGAAGCTCCTTTTGAAAATGAACCAGGAAGAGCTGTTCGTCTATCTATTTGTTGCATCAAAGCCATAACAGTAAATGTAACAACAGAATAAATAATAGTTGCAGCAGTAAAAGCTTCAAAACCTTGAAAAGTGTATTCTTCAATTTGACGAGTCATTGCCGTTAGTTCAATCACTCCTATTGTAAGAGCTAAAGAAGAGTTTTTAAATATTGTGAGAAACTCGCTTGTTAATGGTGGCAGAATTATTCTATATGCATTAGGAAGTAATACATATCGATAGACTTGCACTTCAGTCATACCAATTGCACGGCCAGCTTGGCGCTGGTCTTCACCAACAGCCATTATGCCAGAGCGCACTTGTTCGCAAACCCTTGATGCTGTGTAAAGTCCAATTGAAATTATAGCTGTAGTTAATGCTGGGTAAGGCATGTCTCGCTTTACCCATCTTGACCATTCATCTGTAAGAAGTTCGGGGAAAACAAAATACCAAAGAAAAATCTGAACCAAAAGAGGTATATTACGAAAAAGTTCAACATAACAGGTAGCGATTAATCTTAAGGATTTTTTACTTGAAGTACGAAATATTCCTAAAATTGAGCCAAGGGAAAATGCAATGATCCAGGCCAAAATGGATATAAGGATGGTCCAGCCTAACGCACCGATCATCCATCCTAGATAAGGATCTCGAAACAAAATGCCCCAATCCCAATTATAGTTCATGCTTCTCCTCGATTTCTAATATGACAAGGCGTGTGAAAACACACGCCTTGTTTTTGTTACCTTTTTAAAAGTTTAAATTAATTTGGCAAGGCTTGAACTTCGAATGCAACACGCAATGTTGAAGACATTGGCATATTGATAGAAGTAGGTCCTGGCTCGAACCATTTTGCATATATTTCAGCCATTTCACCTGATCTCATTAAACCAGCAATTGTTGCACGACCCAAGCGTTCAAACGTTGAATCATTGCGTTGAACCATTAAAGCATAAGGGTCAAACGATAGAAAACGACCAGTAACTTGATAGTTTGAAGGGTTATTTGACTTAGAGATCAATCCATATAAAAGTACATCATCTGATCCATAAGCATCAATACGGTCTGTCTTAAGAGCTAACCAGCCTTGACTGTGATCTTTCACTGTTACGACTTTAATGTCTAAACCACCAGCAGCAATTGCTGCTTTTATGGCTTTTTCATTTGTAGTGCCAGCTGACATACCAATAACCATACCATTCATATCCTCAAGTTCGCTGATACCCGATCCAACTTTTGAGGCAATTTTTGTTCCAGTAATAAAAGTAGTAGGCAAATACTCAACTTGTTTTTGACGAGTCAAGTTGTTTGTTGTAGAGCCACACTCCATATCAATAGTTCCATTTGCTATTAAAGGTATACGTGTTTGACCAGTAACTGGAACATAGTTAATCTCTAAACTACTTACTCCAAGTTGGTCTTTAATTGCATCAACAATTTTATGGCAAAGGTCTATAGAATAACCCTCTGGTTCATTATTAGCACCAATGTAAGAAAATGGAATTGAGGTTTCGCGGTGTCCAATATTGACTACACCACTATCTTGAATGCGTTTTAGAGTCGGACTATCTCCAGCATCAGCAATTGCAGGCACTGAAAAAGTAAGCGCAGAAATAAATGCTGCGATAAATAGCATATGTTTTTTCATTTTGTATCTCCTATTAGTTAGTATTGTACGTTTGTTTCAATAATTTAAAATAAAGTACAATTGTAGTATATCATTATATTTGTAGGTAAATATAAAATATATTATTTTATAAATAAATTATCAATTTCAAAGTATAAAAATACTTAAATCTAAACCATGGATTCAAATAAAACATCTATTGCAAAAATAAAAGAACACTTAGTTGAAGGTTATAATAACTATCCTAAAGAAGTGCAAAAGGCAGCAAAGTATTTAATGAGCAATACATTTGAAATACCTGTTTATTCTCTTCGTAAGATTTCAAAAAAAGCCGAAGTTAGCCCTTCAACTCTTATCCGTCTTGTTAGAATGTTAGGTTTTGAAAGGTATGATGACTTTAAGAATGTTTATATTGAAGAGGCAAAGAATTCAGTATCTCACTTCACTTTAAATGCCCAAAAAATTCAAAAACAAAAAACTGATAAATCATTTGTAAAATTTGAAAAATTTGCTCTCAAAGCTATTGATAGCACATTAAATGACGAAATTTACGACAAAATTGACCCATTAATTAATCTAATTTTAGGTGCAAAAAATATATATATTGTGGGGATGAGAAGCACTTTTTCTCTTGCATTTTATTTGCATTATTTGCTCCATATGATGCTACCCAATGTTATTTTAATTCGTGACCAAGAAGGCATGTTAATGAGTGAAATAACTCATATGAACAATCAAGACCTGGTATTTGTGTTTGGAATTACTCCACTGTCTAGTTCTAGTATTTTTACAATTAAACAAATTGTTACAAAAGATCCAAAAACCGTTGTTTTGACTGATGAAATTATTGCAAATATCGTGCCTAATGCTACTCAGTTAGTTTCACTTGGAAATAATTCACAAACTTTCATGCCTAGTTTTATACCTTTTATTACATTTTCTGAATTGTTGATATCTAAGTTAATTGCCAAGGGTGATAAGAGGATATTGAGCTATATTAAAAAGACAGAATTAGAGCTCTCAGAGGTGGGTATATTTGAAAAGTCAGAATAGTGCCAAAAAATATAGTAAATGTTGTTTTAAACTATGAATTATTGTCAATTTCAATAAAATAACTATTTCTTAAATACAAATAACTTGAATCTAATTACAAATAGAGGCGTAACTATCTAAACATTAGTTTCACAGTATCAATCATTGTTGTAACAAAGCCTGCTTCCTCAGCGTTTTCAAGGGCTATCAGAGGAAGCGTAGCTATGTCTTCATCATTAAAACTAATAGCGAGGGTTCCAACTTGGTCGCCTTGGTTAATAGGGGCAATTAAATCACCTTTAAGGTTGATTGTTTGGGTTGTATATTTAAACTGGTTTCTAGGTAATGTTAAGTAGCTCGAGTCAGCAACACCAACTTTAATATTTCCTATTTTAGATTTGTACACTGGAACCTGATGTGATATATCATTCACTGATTGCGTTTCAAAGAAGCGAAAGCCATAGTCAAGAAGCTTTTCAGTTTCCGCAGTTCTAACTGCTGGACTGGAAGATCCAAGCACAACTGACAATAATCTCATTCCAACGCGATTTGCACTTGTAGCAAGACAGTAACCTGCTTTCTGGGTCCAACCAGTTTTTAGACCATCCACTGTGCTGTCTGTGAAAAGAAGCTTATTACGATTAATTTGTTTAATGTTGTTGTAGGTAAATTCTTTTTGACCATACCAATCATAAAAGTCAGGGAATTCATTAATGATGACAGAAGATAGAAGAGCCATGTCTTTTGCAGTAGTGTATTGATCTTTGTGAGGTAGGCCTGATGAATTTTCAAATCGGGAATTTTCCATACCAATCTCTTGAGCATAGTCATTCATAAATAAAACAAAAGTCCCTTCAGAGCCAGCCACATGTTCCGCAAGAGCGACTGAAGCGTCATTTCCTGACTGAATAATCATTCCTTTGAGGAGGTCTTCAAGTTTGATCATTTTTCCAACCTCAATAAAGCTTCTAGATCCTCCGGTTTTCCATGCTTTTTCACTTATTTTGACCTCATCATCCAGAGAAATAAAATCCTCTTTTAATCTTTTAAAGACAACATAAGATGTCATTATTTTTGTCAAACTTGCGGGTGATCTTCTTTCATTTTCATTTTCTCCAGCAAGAATTTTTCCAGAGTTATGATCCATCAAAACAAAAGCTTTAGCTGCAATTGGAGGGGAGTCAGGAATATAAAAACGAGGCTGTTCAGCGCTTACATTTGAGAATAAAAGTATCAATAAGAATGATTTAAAGAATAGGAGAATATTTGATTTCATGAAATTGTATATGTCCAATATTTGATTGATTGAAAAAGGTTAACTAGAGATTAGTATATTTATCCAAAAGAATGATTATAACGAGTTACTGTAAATATCTTGGACTTTTATGTTTGTGAAGTGACATGATAATTCCAAAACTAGCCATTAGTGTCATTAAAGATGATCCACCATAACTTATCAACGGTAACGGAATGCCAACAACTGGCAAAAGGCCAGATACCATACCTATATTCACAAAAACATAAGTAAAGAATACAAAGGTCAAGCTCGCCCCAAGAAGTCTAGAGAAGTTATCCTCACAGCGAAGAGATAAACTCATGCAGCGGTAAATAATCAGTGCATAGATTATTATTAGAAAAATGAACCCAAGAAATCCAAGCTCTTCAGCTAAGACAGAGAATATAAAGTCTGTTGACTGCTCAGGAACAAAATCAAGTTGAGACTGAGAACCTTTTTCAATACCTTTTCCTGTAAATCCACCTGAACCAATTGCAATTTTTGATTGAATGATGTGGTACCCAGAGCCAAGCGGATCGGATTCAGGGTTAAATAGGGTAAGGATTCGTCTTTTTTGATAGGCAATCAATAAGTAATTCCATGCAAAATAGAGTGATCCTAAAAGGGTACTTGATAAAATAATAAGGTTCAACCAAATATTTTTAACCAACATTACTCTAAAACCAGAGAAGAACAAAACATAGATACCTGAAGCTCCAATTAATAGAGAGGTTCCGAGGTCCGGTTGTCTTGCAATCAATAGC
>ENA-OSET01000905-OSET01000905.1-sediment-metagenome-genome-assembly--contig:-NODE-905-length-32170-cov-8.907238_pt1 | contig 32170 bp, 27 predicted proteins | sample MGYA00237882_ERZ534229 | MGnify/ENA primary metagenome ERZ534229 (study PRJEB26408, sample SAMN06266212) | sediment metagenome | isolation source: Hudson Canyon methane seep mesocosm | place: USA:Hudson... | reverse complement strand
AGTAGCTTGCGCATGCGGGTTGGTTCGGCAACGACGTGAGTCGAAGCAGTTAGCAGAGGTGTGAAGTGCGCATTGAGCAACCATGCTTCGCCATTTTTTAGAAACACATGGGTGTCGGTTAGTTGTGCTTTGCCTTCGCGTAAGCTTTTTACTTCCCAGCCGGCCAGCACCATACCTGCCTCAAAGATGGTTTCGATATGATAATCGTGACGGGCACGTTTATTTTGAGCGATATTGTTGTCGGAAGACTTGGCTTTCTTTTTGGACATAGTGCTGGCAAATAGAACCTTGAATCGTAAAGATGCGTATTCTACACCAAGTTATTGGGTTCGTGTTTGATTTACCTTGTGATTATTTGTTGTTGTTCGGAGCGTATCGGTAGGTGACAAACTTAAGTCAGCCGTTACAATATGCGTTTTTACTAATCTACGGGTCTTATGTCTTTAAGTATTCATCGCAGCGCATTGGTGATGCATTCGTCAGCGGAGATGTTTTCTCTGGTTAACGACGTATCGTCATACCCTATATTTTTACCATGGTGTGCGCGTTCTCGTGTCTTAGAAGATAGCAATGGCTTAATGGTTGCGCAGCTTGAGGTTAGTAAAGGCGCAGTAAAGCAGTCTTTTACAACGCGAAATGATTACTCTGACCCGTCTCGAATCGTGATGAGTTTGGTCGACGGGCCTTTTAGTCGTTTAAGCGGCGAGTGGCGTTTTGTGCATTTGGATAGTGATGCGTCGAAAGTTGAGTTGTTGCTGGAGTTCGACCTCAAGAAGAGTCTTTCTCGTGTTGCATTTGGGGCTATTTTCAATCAAGCCGCTAATTCGATGGTTGATGCTTTTTGTTCGCGCGCAAAAGTCGTTTACAAGTAGTGAGGGTCAAGAGTGACAAATAACGTGACAGGTGCAGAGCAAGATAGTTTGGCGATTGAGGTGGTTTATGGCACGCCTGCTAAGCAGCAGATAATGACATTGAGTGTTGAGCAAGGTTGTTCAGTGTTTGATGGCGCGGTCCGTTCGGGCATTCAATCTGTTTTTCCGGAAATCGATTTTGATACCGTTCATATGGGGTTGTTTGGGAAAGTCGTTAAAACGCCAAAGGATACGCTTTTGCGAGAGGGCGATCGGATTGAAATTTATCGACCATTGCTGATCGACCCAAAGCAAGCGCGCTTGAATCGAGCAGCCAAAAAAGCAGCTGATTAACGAGGGTTTTGGCTATTAAGGCTAGAGTGCTAGTAAGCTGGATGCTCTTCTAAAAGGTCTCCTTCGTATCGTTCAAACACATCGTCTAAATAATAGACCTTTATGTTCTGCGAGACGGTCTCTCCGCCAGCTTTTTGATAAGTGTACAAGTAGGACTCTTGGGTTTCGTTGAATAAGTTCGTTACTACCGGGTTGCCTAACACGAAATGAACTTGTCGTTTCGTCATGCCGGGTCTTAGTTTGTCTAGCATATCTTGGGTGACGATATTTCCCTGTTGAACGTTGATCTTGTAGACGCCAGGAAACGAGCAGCCTGCTAGGAAGAAAACTGAGCTAATTATTAGGCAAGAGAGTAGGGTGGATATTGTGCTTCTGAGCTTTTGCATCTGTCTTTAAATTCCACTATCTTTGGTCAAAATTTCTAAGGCGATGCATCATACCTGAATCGCACCGACTCTGTTAACAGGATTTATCACGCAACATGCCTGACAATACCGAATTGAAGAAAGTAGGTTTAAAAGTAACACTTCCTCGCTTGAAAGTGCTTGGTTTGCTCGAAAGTGCGGCGGACCACCACATGAGTGCAGAGGATGTCTATAAAGCGTTGCTTGAAACCGGCGACGATGTTGGCCTTGCAACGGTTTATCGCGTTCTGACGCAGTTTGAAACGGCGGGTTTAGTACTTCGCCACAATTTCGAAGGCGGCCACGCTGTGTTTGAATTGGCCAAGGACGAACACCATGACCATATGGTCGACACTGTGAGCGGTCAAGTGATCGAATTCTGCGATTCAGTCATCGAAGAAAGACAAAAGCAGATTGCTGAAGAGCATGGCTTTGAGTTGGTGGACCACAGCTTAACGCTCTATGTTAAGCCAAAGTCCTGATTGAGTTGAGTTACATTTATTATGCTGAGCACTCGCTCAGCATTTCTTTCGCATGAGCGACTGTCTGATCGGTTATTTTGATTCCGCCTAGCATTCTTGCAATTTCATGTGTGCGCTGTTCATCGCTAAGTTTGTCTACTGAGGAGCGTACTGTTTTGTTTTTTTCGTGTTTGCTAATAAAAAAGTGCTGGTGCCCCTGAGATGCCACTTGCGCTTGATGGGTGACGCAAATAACTTGGCCTTGGCTTCCTAATGACCGGAGCAGTCGGCCTACTATCTGAGCTGTTCCGCCACTTATGCCTACGTCAACCTCATCAAAAACGAGTGTAGGGATGGTTGAGCGTTTGGCGATAGCCACTTGGATTGCTAGGCTGATTCGTGATAGCTCGCCGCCCGACGCGACCTTGCGCAAAGGTTTTGCAGGCTGACCTGCGTTAGTGCTGACTAAAAACTCAAGGGAGTCTAGTCCGTGCTGATTAATGCTGCGCTCGGGGAGAGGTTCTAGTTGGACATAAAAACCGATGCCTTTCATGTCTAATAATTCGAGTTGCTTGGAGACCTCTGCTTCAAGAGTGCGCGCTTGTTTATGGCGAAGAGTACTTAGTTTTTTCGCTAAATCAATAAAGTGACTCTTGAGCGTTGCGACTTCTTGGCTAAGCGCTTCCAAATTCTGGTCAGCATTTAGTCGCAGCATCTCATTGCTCAATTCGGTGAGTTTATCGGTCAGCTCTTCTGGTTCACAGCGATGTTTTCTGGCGAGTTGATAGGCGGCGCTTAATCGCTCTTCTACTGATTGAAGTCGCTCTGGGTTAACGTCGAAGTCGTCAGCAAAATGTCGAAGGCTGTTGCTTGCTTCGTCAATTTGTATTTGAGCTTCACTAAATAGACTTAAGGCCTCAGATAACTGGGTATTGTCTGTCGGAAGGCCTGAAAGGGAAGCGCTAGCATTCGACAACATGGTCGCTAAGTTGTTTTCGCCGTCGCTGCAGATTACCAAGGCTTCGTGTGCTTTTGCGATAAGTAGCTCTGCGTTGGAAAGCTCGCTCTGCTCTGATTCCAGCGATGTGACTTCTCCAGCTTGTAAATTGATGTTTTCTAACTCATCAACCTGAAACGTTAGTAACTGAAGCTTCGCTTGAACTTCATCTTGGTTCGTTTCGAGTTGTGTTAGTGTTTTTTCTTTTTGTTTCCAAGCGTCGAATGATACGGCTACCTCTTTTGATAGCGTTTCAAGTTGTCCATACGAGTCGACGACGACTCGATGGTTTTCTTTATTGAGCAATGATTGATGTTCGTGCTGGCTATGAATATCAATTAAGAACTCGCCAATAGTCTTGAGGTGCTGAAGGGGGCAGGGCTGGCCATTGATGTAACCTCTAGATCGGCCTTCCGCTGTAATGACTCTTCTTAATATACATTGCTCTCCATCTTCAAGGTCGTGATCTTTTAACCACTGAAAACCTTTGGAGTCTTCTGCTAGCAAGAAGACCGCGGATACCTCTGCTTTATCTTCGCCAAAGCGAACCATCGAGGTGTCTGCACGGTCGCCAAGCGCCAGCCCTAGTGCGCCTAAAATGATGGATTTGCCTGCGCCGGTTTCTCCGCTTAGTACGGACATACCTTTGTCGAATAGCACCTCAACCTGTTCGGCGATGGCGAAATTTTTGACGGAGAGTTGGCTTAGCATTTGATGTTGACCGTTTCGTTGAACATTCACATTATACTGTATATCAAAACAGTATAATGTGAAGTGTTTTTTGCGGCTTGATGTGAAAAAAACTAATCCAATTATCCTTGAAACTTTTTTGAGCAGCCCCATATAGGCAGCAACTTTGTTTTGGCGCGCACTAATCTGGGCGTCAAAATATTCAGCTTGAATGACAGAAAGATAGGTTAAGGGGGCGCGAGTGAGTGTCGAAGGCGAAAATCTGAATACGAATGGTGAAACTCTGAATGATGGTGAAGTTGGATCGGATGCAGCAGCTGAGCAGGTGATAGAAGCTGAAACAAATGCTGAGTCTCCGTCATCAGACGAGAAGAATTGGCAGGCTGAAGCAGAGAAGCTTGCGGCAGAGATGGCGGGTTATAAAGATCAGGCGATTCGCGCACAGGCTGAAATGCAAAATATTCGCCGCCGTTCAGAAATGGATGTAGAGAAGGCGCATAAGTTTGCGCTTGAAAAGTTCGCCAAAGAGCTTCTCCCCGTGATTGATAGTCTTGAAAAAGCGATCGAGCTGGAAAAAGAGAGTGGTAACGAAACTGGGCCATTGCGTGAAGGTGTTGAAATGACGCTGTCTATGTTCCTGAGTGGCATTGGTAAGTTTAGCTTGGAGCAGGTCGATGCCGTTGGTCAGACGTTTGACCCAGCATTGCACGAAGCGATGACCATGATTGAGTCACCGGGCGCCGAGCCCAATACAGTGATCGCAGCAATGCAGTCGGGTTATACCTTGAATGGGCGTCTTATTCGGCCGGCGATGGTTGTTGTTGCTAAATAAGCAGATTAAAGCAGTAAATGGGCTTGGTATCAGTTAGCCCTAGGCCTTGAAAATATAAAAACAGGCCTAACATAGAAACTAAATCGAAATATAAGTAGGCGTTGCCTACGAGCACAGAGTAAAAGCGGAGCGAAAAATGGGTAAAATTATTGGAATAGACTTGGGAACAACTAACTCTTGTGTTGCTGTTCTTGACGGTGAGAAAGCAAAAGTAATTGAGAATGCAGAGGGTGATCGTACTACGCCTTCGATCATTGCTTTTGCTGATGGCGAAACTTTGGTGGGTCAACCGGCAAAGCGCCAGGCAGTAACGAACCCTGCAAATACTTTGTTCGCAATCAAACGTTTGATCGGTCGTCGTTTTAAAGATGATGTCGTTCAGAAAGACATCGCGATGGTTCCTTATAAAATTGTCGAAGCCGACAATGGTGATGCGTGGGTTGAAGTAGACGGTGATAAGAAAGCGCCACCTCAAATCGCTGCAGAAATTCTGAAAAAGATGAAGAAAACTGCTGAAGATTACCTTGGCGAAAGTGTCACAGAAGCGGTTATTACTGTGCCGGCTTACTTCAATGACTCACAGCGTCAAGCGACGAAAGACGCCGGTAAAATTGCGGGTCTAGATGTTAAACGTATTATCAATGAGCCAACAGCGGCCGCACTTGCTTATGGTTTGGACAAAAGTACTGGCGACTCGACGATTGCAGTATACGACTTGGGTGGTGGTACGTTTGATATCTCCATTATCGAAATTGCCGACGTTGACGGCGAGAAGCAGTTTGAAGTGCTAGCTACCAACGGTGATACGTTCCTCGGTGGTGAAGATTTCGATATGGCTCTGATTGAATACTTGGCAGAAGCTTTCAAGAAAGACAGCGGTATGGACCTTAAAGGTGATCCATTAGCGATGCAGCGTTTGAAAGAAGCGGCTGAAAAAGCAAAGGTAGAACTTTCTAGTGCGCAGCAAACTGATGTGAACTTGCCTTATATTACGGCTGATGCGTCGGGTCCTAAGCATTTGAATGTTAAATTGACTCGCTCGAAGTTGGAGTCGTTGGTTGAAGATTTAGTCGAGCGTAGCTTGGCGCCCTGTAAAACGGCTTTGAATGACGCTGGCTTAAGCGCTTCAGAAATTGATGATGTTATTTTGGTCGGTGGTCAAACACGTATGCCTTTAGTGCAAGCTAAAGTGCAAGAGTTTTTCGGACAAGAGCCACGTAAAGATGTTAACCCTGACGAAGCGGTTGCGATCGGTGCGGCAATTCAGGCAGCGGTACTGTCGGGTGATGTAAAAGACGTATTGTTGTTGGATGTGTCGCCATTGACGCTAGGTATTGAGACAATGGGTGGTGTTGCTACGCCACTGATTGACAAAAACACAACGATCCCAACGAAGAAGTCACAAACCTTTTCGACGGCGGACGATAACCAAACAGCAGTAACGATTCATGTTGTTCAGGGTGAGCGTAAGCAAGCGGCGACGAATAAATCACTAGGTCGTTTTGACTTGGCTGATATTCCTCCGGCGCCTCGCGGCATGCCTCAAATTGAAGTCACCTTCGATATTGATGCAAACGGTATCTTGAATGTGTCTGCGAAAGATAAGGCGACTGGCAAAGAGCAATCGATTGTCATTAAAGCATCGTCGGGTCTTTCTGATGACGAGATCGAAAGCATGGTCAATGACGCGGAAGCAAATGCAGACGCAGATCGTCAGTTCGAAGAGTTGATTACAGCGCGAAATCAAGGCGACGCCATTGTTCATGCGACTAAGAAAACGCTTGAAGAAGCGGGAGACAAGGCGACTGACGAAGAGCGTACGGCAATCGAAACTGCTATCGCTGAACTTGAGGAAGCATTGAAAGGTTCTGATAAGGAAGCGATCGAAGCTAAAACTCAAGCGTTGACTGAAGCTTCGTCTGGCTTGGCGCAAAAGATGTATGCTGAGCAAGCAGCGGCTGGTGAAGCACCTGGTGCTGAAGCAGAGCAAACTGAGAGTGCAGCGGCTGACGATGTGGTTGATGCTGAATTCGAAGAAGTGAAAGACGACAAGAAGTAAGTCTATCCTCTAGTGGGTATGCGACTTGAAACGCGGAAGCCCTGTCTTCCGCGTTTCTGTATCCCCGATTTGTAAACGACTATATCCGCCGGAATGTTTTCCGGGTGGAATTGATGAAGCGATGTGGACAGAATGTCGAAAAGAGATTATTACGAAATACTCGGTGTAGACCGTTCAGCGGATGACAAAGAGGTTAAGAAGGCGTATCGCCGTTTGGCGATGAAGCATCATCCCGACCGCAACCCTGACGACAAAGAGTCTGAAGAAAAATTCAAAGAGGCGACTGAAGCTTACGAAATTCTGTCGGATGAGCAAAAGCGCGCAGCGTATGATCAATATGGTCATGCAGGGGTCGACCAGAATGGCGGCGGAGCTGGCTTTGGTGGTGGCGGTGGCGGTTTTGGTGATATTTTCGGTGACGTGTTTGGTGATATTTTTGGCGGCGGTGGCGCTGGCGGCGGTCGTTCGAGAAGCTCCAGAGGATCAGATCTACGCTATAACTTAGAGTTAGACCTCGAAGAAGCGGTAAAAGGTAAGACCGTTAAGATTCGCGTTCCAACGCAGGTGAAGTGTAACCCTTGTGCTGGATCGGGTGCAGCAAAGGGTTCTAAGCCTGAGATGTGTGGCACCTGTCATGGTGCTGGTCAGGTTCGCATGCAACAGGGTTTTTTCTCTGTTCAGCAGACATGTCCGCATTGTCGTGGTCAAGGCAAGACGATTAAAAATCCTTGTTCTTCATGTCAGGGTTCTGGCGTACAGGAAGAACAGAAAACCTTATCCGTTAAAGTGCCGCCAGGTGTTGATACGGGTGACCGAATTCGTTTGTCGGGTGAGGGTGAGGCGGGAGCGCAAGGTGGTCCATCGGGCGACCTATATGTTCAAGTGTCAGTTAAAGAGCATCCGATCTTTGTGCGTGATGGTAAAAACTTATACTGCGATGTGCCGATCACATTGATTGATGCTGCATTGGGCGGTGAGCTGGAAGTGCCAACGCTTGATGGTCGCGTTAAGTTGAAAATTCCTGCCGAAACACAAAGTGGCAAGATGTTTCGTCTTCGTGGAAAAGGCGTTGAGCCTGTTCGCGGCGGAGCGTCGGGTGACTTAATGTGTCGTGTGGTGGTAGAAACGCCGGTTAACTTGAACAAGAAACAGAAAGATTTGTTGCGCGAGTTTCAGGCGACCTTAGACAAGGAGGGCACTAAGAGGCATGCGCCACAAAAACACTCCTGGTTCGAAGGGGTCAAAAGCTTCTTCGACGATATGAAACTTTAAGCAAGGCGAGAGACTGATGACACGTATTGCAGTAACAGGGGCGATAGGGCGAATGGGCAAAATGCTGATTGAGGCGGTGTCTCAATCAGAGTCAGTAAGCTTAGGCGCTGCGATTGTTCTGCCTGACAGTACTCTTATTGGCGCGGATGCTGGTGAGGTGAGCGGGCTTGGTAAAAATGGTGTGGTTATCGCTGGACAGCTGAGCGATGTGTTAAGCGACTTTGATGTCTTGATCGATTTTACTGCGCCGGATGCGACATTGGCGAATGCTCAACTATGCGCGCGTCATCAGAAAGGTTTAGTGGTGGGTACTACCGGATTTACGCCAGAGCAGGAGGCGGAGCTTCTTTCTTATTCGCATCAGATTGCGATGTGTAAAGCGGCTAACTTTAGTACGGGCGTCAATGTGTGCCTGAACTTGCTTGAGAGGGCGGCTGAGATATTGGGTGATGATTATGATGTTGAAATCTATGAGGCTCATCATCGCCACAAGGTAGATGCGCCGTCTGGAACAGCCTTGGCAATGGGGGAATCAGTTGCCAAAGGCTTGGATCGCAATTTGCGAGAGGTCGCAATTTACGGTCGTGAGGGGCATACCGGTGCGCGAGAAAAAGAAACAATAGGTTTCGCTACCGTGCGAGGCGGCGATGTTGTCGGCGATCATACGGTTATGTTTTTGGGTGATGGAGAGCGCGTTGAAATTACGCACAAAGCATCGAGTCGAATGTCGTTTGCTCGTGGTGCGGTGAGAGCGGCAGATTGGATTGGCCGGCAGGATGCAGGCTTGTTTGAAATGCGAGACGTGCTCAACCTTAAGTGAACGCCTGATCCTTGGTGATTGTAAACCTGAAGTAGGTCATAGCCCACTCTAGTGAGGGCTGATAGACTGTTTGAATTAGATAAAGCGCAGACTCCTGTTCGACAAAACTGTCGGGCGACGATAGGGGGGCTGCGTTTTTTTGTATTGGTTGCGTTTGCAATAAAGGGTGTGTGATGAATCCAAAAAAAGAAATGCAGGTTAAGCAAAAAATATCTCTGCTAGCGCAACAAAAGAATTTTCCTGAGGCAGTTAAGCTTGCGCAGTCGTTAGTGCAGGCTAATCCGAAAGATATTGAAGCTTGGTTTGTGCTAGCTCAGCTGTTAACTCAAGTAGGAGCATTTGAAGAGTCGGTGCAGGCTTATCTGAGCGCTTGTCAGAGTCCATCTCCTTTCGCGATGCAGGCCTTAGAGCGTGCTGTGCGCATATCTGTTGATCACGGTTTTTGGCAGCTCGGCCGAGAGCCCTCAAAAGTCTTCGCCGAAATGCAATCTGGCTCTGCTGATGCGCAGTTATATCATGGTTTGTGCTGCTTTTTTATGAATCATTATCTAGCGGCGATTGAAGCATTTGAAAAGGCCTTGCAGATTGACCCAAATAACATCGAAGCGCTGAATCGGTGCGGCATGAGTTACGGGTATATTGCTAACAACGAGAAAGCTCAGTCTTTTTTTCAGCGTAGCTTGGCGGTTAGTCGCGATGGGAATCGTGCCTTGAGGCTGAATGTCTGCAGTAATAATTACATCGAAGGCCTGGATGAGTCTGTCGTTTTTCGGTCGCATAGGGATGCAGCAATCGAGCTTGAGGAAAAAAATGAGTCAGTGGCGAATTGTGAGTTGAGTGTCGCCGAGTTAGCGTCCCGAAAATTGCGCATTGGGATTTGCTCTGAAGACTTTCGCTTGCATTCAGTTGCTTATTTTTTGATGCCCATTTTTAAACATTATGATACCGAAAAGTGGGAAATTTTTTGCTACTCAGATGTTGCTAAAGCTGATGCCGTGACTGAAGAAATAAAAGGTAAGGTTGATCATTTTCGTGAATGCTCCGGTTTGACGGATGAGGCCTTGTATCAGCAGGTGAAAGAGGACGGCGTTGATATTTTGATCGACCTGATGGGTTATTTTTCGCATGCTCGCTTTGGTGTGTTTGCAAGAAGGGCGGCGCCAGTGCAGCTAACGTATCTCGGTTATCCCCATACAACAGGCTTATCGTCAATGGATTATCGTTTGGTTGATAGCCAGACCGATAAGGGTGGGGATGAGTTTTACAGCGAGCGTTTAGTGCGTCTTGATGGCTCGTTTCTTTGCTTTGATCCTTCTCCTGAGGCTCCCGCTGTTTCTTCTTTGCCTGGCGGGGCGTCGGGGAGTGTGACATTTGGCGCATTTAATTCAATGCAAAAGCTTACTGAGCTGAATGTTCGCATGTGGTCGAAGGTGTTGTCCGAGCTGCCCTCGTCAAGGTTGTTGATTAAGGCGGTTCCGCTTGGTGAGCAGACGCTGGCAGAGGCTTTGCTTGATCGGTTTGAGAAAAACGGTGTCACGCGCGATCGAATTGACGTGATGGGGATAACGCCGAAGCGAGAAGATCACCTTAGCCTCTATTCGAAAGTCGATATTCATTTCGATACCTTTCCATATAATGGCACTACCACTACTTGCGAGGCTGCTTGGCAGGGCGTTCCTACGTTAACCCTTGCGGGGGAGCAGCATCGTTCCAGGGTGGGTTTGAGTATTTTGCATCAGCTTAATATGGATGATTGGGTGGCATTTTCTGAACAGGAATTTGTTGAGAAAGCGGTCGCTAAGGCGCGGGATATTGGCGGGCTCGCCCAGCTACGTTCAGGCTTAAGGCAAAAGATTGCAGAAAGTCCTCTAACGGATGGTCCGGCTTTTGTAGCGGCTCTCGAGAGGGAGTTCGACAAGATGGTTGAGAGTGTTTGTTTGGCGTAAAAGTGCAAGTGAGATCACTTGTCTAGTTATCTGTTCGTGATGGCAAGAATAGAGTGCTCATTAGGGCGCTAAAGGGGCGGTGAAAAAATAAGCGTTTCTGGCTTGGAAAGCGCGGGTTCAGATAGACACTCTCGTCTCAAAAGAGTACAATGCCGCCGTTTGAAGATGGCTGTCGATTGCGCCGCATCGAAAACGGATTTGAAAAGCGAGGTGGAGTTTTCTCTATCTCGCTTTTTTGCAAGTAATTGTCCGTCAGTACTCTCAAACCCGCCTGAAGACGGTTTCTTTCGAAGACCTGTAATTTAAACCACGAGGAACTGGCGTTGACAACACCAGCAATATTAGCACTCGAAGACGGCTCTATTTTTAAAGGTATTTCCATCGGAACAGATGGTGAAACCATTGGAGAGGTTGTATTTAACACCGCCATGACGGGGTATCAGGAAATCTTGACTGACCCTTCCTATGCTCAGCAAATAGTAACCCTGACATATCCCCATATTGGTAACACCGGTGTGAATGACGAAGATGTTGAGTCGGATAAAGTTCACTCAGCTGGATTGGTCATTCGTAACCTTCCTTTAATGGCGAGCAATTGGCGCAGCCAAAAGTCCTTGGATCAGTATTTAGTTGATAACGGTATTGTCGCGATCGCTGATATCGATACGCGACGATTGACCAGGATATTACGAGAAAAAGGCGCCCAAAACGGCTGTATTGTCGCGGGTAATGAAATTTCCGAAGAAGACGCGATCGCTAAGGCGAAGTCTTTTCCTGGTCTCAAGGGGATGGATCTAGCGAAGGACGTGACGCGAACTGAATCGGGTAACTGGACTGAATCTTCATGGGCGCTAGAAAGTGGCTATGCTCAGCAAGAAAACCCAGAATTCCACGTCGTCGCTTATGACTTTGGTGTTAAGCATAATATTTTGCGAATGCTAGCTGAGCGCGGCTGTAGGCTGACGGTCGTGCCTGCGCAAACGCCAGCCAGTGAAGTGTTGGCGATGTCTCCAGATGGCATATTTTTGTCGAATGGTCCCGGCGATCCGGAGCCCTGTGATTATGCCATTACAGCGATCAAAGAAATTTTGGGATCAGGTATTCCTGTTTTCGGTATTTGTTTGGGGCATCAGCTGCTAGCGCTAGCAAGCGGTGCTCAGACTGAGAAAATGAAGTTTGGTCATCATGGTGCGAACCATCCAGTGCAGTGCTTGAAAGATGGCACGGTAATGATTACGAGTCAGAATCACGGTTTTGCGGTTCAGGAATCAAGCCTGCCAGACTGTTTGAGTGCCACGCATAAGTCGTTATTTGACGGTTCACTGCAAGGTATTCGGCGCACGGATGTACCGGCGTTTAGTTTTCAGGGGCATCCTGAGGCGAGCCCGGGTCCTCATGACGTGGCGCCTTTGTTTGACCAGTTTATCGATATGATTCGGGCTGCTAAATAGCGCTCATTAATTTTTTTGGAAGGCGGCTAATCGCCTTCTAGTTATTCGGGACGGAACGTACTAAATGCCAAAGCGTACTGACATCAAGAGTATTCTTATCTTGGGAGCAGGGCCTATTGTAATTGGGCAGGCCTGTGAGTTTGATTATTCTGGCGCGCAAGCGTGTAAGGCTCTAAGGGAAGAGGGGTATCGCGTGATACTCGTGAACTCTAACCCTGCGACCATTATGACAGACCCATCAATGGCCGATGCGACCTACATCGAGCCTATTACGTGGGAAACCGTAGCTAAAATTATTGAAGTTGAAAAACCTGATGCACTGCTGCCAACCATGGGTGGTCAGACTGCGCTGAACTGCGCGCTAGATCTAGAGCGTGAAGGTGTGTTGGAAAAGTTTGGCGTTGAAATGGTAGGGGCGAACGCTGACACCATCGACAAAGCCGAAGATAGAGAGCGTTTTGATAAAGCGATGAAGGCTATTGGTTTGGAGACGCCGCGTTCTGCCATTGCACATAGCATGGAAGAAGCGTTGCAGGTGCTCGATACTTTAGGATTCCCTAGCATTATCCGTCCGTCTTTTACGATGGGTGGCAGTGGTGGCGGCATCGCTTACAACCGCGATGAGTTTATGGAGATCTGTGAGCGCGGTTTGGATTTGTCTCCGACCAGCGAGCTATTGATTGATGAGTCATTGATAGGTTGGAAAGAATACGAAATGGAAGTTGTCCGCGACAAAAACGACAACTGCATTATTATTTGTACCATCGAGAATTTCGATGCGATGGGCGTTCATACGGGTGACTCTATCACGGTTGCGCCTGCACAAACGCTCACGGATAAAGAATACCAGATCATGCGTAATGCCTCGTTGGCGGTACTCAGAGAGATCGGTGTTGAAACGGGTGGGTCGAACGTACAGTTTGGCATGTGTCCGAACACGGGTCGTATGGTTGTGATTGAGATGAACCCGCGTGTGTCGCGCTCGTCTGCGCTGGCGTCTAAAGCGACAGGCTTTCCGATTGCAAAAGTCGCTGCTAAGTTAGCAATTGGCTATACCTTGGATGAGCTACAGAACGATATTACTGGTGGTGCGACGCCGGCGTCGTTTGAGCCTTCGATTGACTATGTTGTGACGAAGATTCCTCGCTTCACCTTTGAAAAATTTCCACAGGCAGATCCTATCTTAACGACTCAAATGAAGTCTGTTGGAGAGGTGATGTCGATTGGTAGAACCTTCCAAGAGTCTTTGCAGAAAGCCCTGCGCGGTCTCGAGGTCGGTTCTTCTGGTTTTGAACCAAAGATAGATTTGAAGCATGAAGACGCTAAAGCGATCTTGAAGCGTGAGCTTCAAAACCCTGGCGCAGAGCGCATGTGGGTGGTGGGTGATGCGTTCCGTGCAGGAATGTCGGTAGATCAGGTGTATAAGCTAAGCGGCATCGACCCTTGGTTCTTGGTCCAAATAGAAGACTTAATTGAAGAAGAGTGTGTGGTGTCGAATATGACGCGCACAGACCTGTCTTCAGATGCAATGTTGAGGCTGAAGCGAAAAGGTTTTGCCGACCGTCGTTTAGCAGAGCTATTGGGAATGCCTGAGAAGGAGTTGCGCTCAATTCGTCATGACTTTGGCCTACGCCCTGTCTATAAACGTGTTGATACCTGTGCCGCAGAGTTCTCCTCTGACACCGCTTACATGTACTCGACTTATGAAGAAGAGTGCGAAGCGAACCCAACTGACCGTGAGAAAATTGTTGTTATCGGCGGTGGCCCAAACCGAATTGGTCAGGGTATCGAGTTTGACTATTGCTGTGTTCATGCTGCGTTAGCGATGCGCGAAGACGGCTATGAAACGATTATGATTAACTGTAATCCTGAGACGGTTTCGACGGATTATGACACCTCTGATCGCCTGTACTTTGAGTCGATCACCTTGGAAGATGTGCTCGAGATCATTCAGCTTGAAAAGCCTAAGGGTGTGATTGTGCACTACGGTGGCCAAACTCCGCTTAAGTTAGCGCGTGGTTTGGAAGAAGCAGGTGTACCGATTATTGGTACGAGCCCGGACGCAATAGACCGTGCAGAAGACCGTGAGCGTTTTCAGCAAATGATAGAGCGTTTGAGCTTGTTACAGCCGCCTAATGCGACAGTAAGAAGTCTAGAAGAAGGTTTAATTGAAGGTGGCAAGATTGGTTATCCTCTAGTGGTGCGTCCATCCTATGTGTTGGGTGGGCGAGCAATGGAGATCGTATACAAAGAAGAAGAGTTAACCCGTTATATGAAAGACGCGGTAAGCGTTTCGAATGATAGCCCTGTGTTGCTGGATCACTTTTTGAATGCCGCCATTGAGGTGGATGTAGATGCGATTAGTGACGGTAAGCAGGTCGTAATTGGTGCGATTATGCAGCACATTGAGCAAGCGGGTGTGCACTCGGGTGACTCTGCATGTTCCTTGCCTCCGTATACCCTGTCTAAAGAAGTTCAAGAAGAAATGAAGGAAGTCGTCAAGGCTATGGCGCTTGAGTTAGGCGTTGTCGGTTTGATGAATGTTCAGTTGGCGTACCAAGATGGCAAGGTCTATGTTATCGAGGTGAACCCTCGTGCCTCACGGACTGTTCCTTTCGTTTCTAAAGCGATTGGTGTGTCTTTGGCTAAAATAGCGGCACGCTGTATGGCGGGTAAAACACTAGAAGAGTTAGGATTTACGAAAGAGATTGTACCGAAGCAGTTTTTTGTTAAAGAGTCTGTGTTTCCGTTTAAGAAGTTCCCCTCAGTTGATCCTATATTGGGCCCAGAGATGAAGTCGACGGGTGAAGTAATGGGGATTGGTGATACCTTCGAAGAGGCTTTCGCCAAAGGTTACCTTGGTGCTGGCGAGACGCTGCCTGAAGCAGGCAAAGCGTTTTTAAGTGTTCGTGAGCTTGATAAATCAGGTGTGGTGACTTTAGCTCAAAACTTGGTGGAAGCTGGCTTTACCTTGATGGCGACATCGGGAACGGCAGCGGCGATCGAAGACGCCGGCATTAAAGTAGAGCGCGTTAATAAAGTCATGGAAGGGCGTCCGCATGTTGTCGACGCATTAAAAAATGGTGATATTAATCTTATCGTGAATACCACGGAGGGGCGTCAGGCGATTGCAGATTCTGCAATGATTCGTCAGTCGGCTTTGCAGAAGAAAATCGCTTACAGCACGACTTTAGCGGGTGGTGAGGCGATCGTTCGTGCGATTAAGTACGGATCCAATGAAACAGTTAGGCGGCTACAAGACCTTCACTAGAATAACGAAGAGAGTTTGAATGAACAGAATACCAATGACAGTAAAAGGCGAGAAGGATCTTCGCGAAGAGTTAACCAGGCTCAAAACTGAAGATCGTCCGCGTGTTATCGAAGCGATTGCTGATGCCAGAGAGCATGGTGATTTGAAAGAGAACGCCGAGTATCATGCCGCGCGTGAGCAGCAGAGCTTTATTGAAGGGCGAATTCAAGAAATCGAAGGTAAGCTGGCGGGCGCTCAAGTGATCGACGTTTTATCGATCGAGCCGACCGGTAAAGTGATTTTCGGTACCACGGTGTCATTGATCCGCATGGATGATGAGCAAGAGGTGCGTTATCACATCGTTGGTGACGACGAAGCGGATATCAAAGCAGGTAAAATATCGATCTCTTCGCCGATAGCGCGAGCGCTAATTGGTAAAGAGGAGGGCGATATCGTTGGTGTACAGGTGCCCAGCGGGATTGTTGAATATGAGATTGATGAAGTGCTGCATGTTTGATTATTGTATGGGCTTGAAATAATAAAGGCGCCGAGTGGCGCCTTTATTATTTGTACAATTTATCCTGAACCTTACTGGCGAATTAGGTTGGACAGCTTTGGGTTAGGCTTTTTGTTGCGGCGCAACAGGATCGCTATTTTTCCGATTGTTTGTATTAGTTCGGCGCCGGAGTCTTTGACCAGTGTATCGATCAGTTGTGCTCGGTCATCTCGATCGCCAATGGCAACTTTTACTTTGATTAGCTCGTGATCACTTAGTGCGCGGTTTAGTTCTTCCATTAGTGCTTCGGATAAGCCTTTATCGCCGACTATGATTACTGGGTTTAAATTGTGTGCAATGGCACGGTATTGTTTCTTGTCAGCCGCCGATAGCGTCATGAGTTATTTGCCTGTGTAGATATGAAATTTGCCAATGTTATGTTGGCACGGGTTGCGTTTTTGCAACACAAAACGATGGCGCCATTCTAGCAAAGCGCGCCCGTAGTTTCTTGTATTAATTAATGGGTGGGTATTGTGGCGTCTTTCGGCATAGTACTGTCATCGAAATAAGCATAGTGAGCGTTATGGCAAGGTCAAAAACAAGTAAGGTTTGGTTGAAGGAGCACTTCGACGATGTTTATGTAAAGAAGTCTCAAGAGGACGGTTATCGCTCACGTGCCAGTTATAAACTTAAAGAGTTGCACGAGAAAGACCGATTGTTTAAGCAAGGTATGACGGTTATCGATTTGGGGTCTGCACCGGGTGGCTGGAGTCAGGTGGCAACAGAATACATAGGTGGTAAGGGCAAGGTGATAGCGAGTGATATTTTGCTGATGGATCCGTTGCCCGACGTCACCTTTATTCAGGGTGATTTTACTGAAGATGAAGTGTTTGAAAAGCTAATGTCTGAAATTGATGGCGAAGCAGATCTTGTAATTTCAGATATGGCCCCCAATATGAGTGGCAATGCAGCGATTGATATTCCTAATGCTATGCACTTGGTTGAATTGGCGTTAGATATGGCGAAGCAGACTTTGCGCGTAAACGGCTCTTTTGTGGCTAAGGTGTTTCAAGGCGAAGGCTTTGATGAGCTGCTAAAAGAGATGCGAAGCTGTTTTACTAAGGTCGTTAGTCGGAAACCTGACTCTTCCAGGGCGCGTTCCAGAGAGATCTATCTGGTCGGGGTTGGTTTCAAAAAATGATGTGAGAGATTCTTCTGTCTAAGTGATCCAAATTGGCTCGTTGGCAATAGTATATTTGAGTATCAGGATGTATATTTAATTCTTCGCCTAGAGCGTTGGTCATCAATTCGTATTAGTTAGAGGCTTCCCCTTTGAATGACATGGTAAAAAATCTCGTACTTTGGCTTGTGATCGCGGCAGTCTTGTTGATGGTCTTCAATAATTTCAACGCGCAGACTCAGAAGCAGTCAATGGATTATTCCCAGTTCATAGAGCTTGTCCAGGGCGGTCAGGTAAAGGAAGTGGTTATTGATGGTTTAAGTTTTGATATTGAAACTTCCGATGGTCGTCGCTATTCAACGGTCCGTCCGATGGTTGAAGATCCTCGCCTGATGGATGACCTTATCAGTAACAAAGTTCGCGTGGTCGGTAAAGAGCCTGAAAAACAAAGCATTTGGACGCAGCTCTTGGTCGCGTCATTTCCAATCTTAGTGATTATTGCTGTGTTCATGTTTTTTATGCGGCAAATGCAAGGCGGTGGCGGCGGCAAGGGGCCGATGTCCTTCGGTAAGAGTAAAGCGCGCTTGATGAGCGAAGATCAGATCAAAACAACCTTCGCCGATGTGGCAGGGGTTGATGAGGCAAAAGAAGATGTTAAAGAGCTGGTTGAGTTTCTGCGTGACCCGAGTAAGTTTCAACGCTTAGGCGGAAAGATCCCGCGCGGTGTGTTAATGGTCGGGCAGCCGGGTACGGGTAAAACACTTTTGGCTAAAGCTATTGCGGGCGAAGCAAAAGTGCCATTCTTTTCTATTTCGGGTTCTGATTTTGTCGAAATGTTTGTGGGTGTTGGTGCATCTCGAGTGAGAGACATGTTCGAGCAAGCTAAAAAGCAATCGCCTTGTATTATTTTCATCGATGAGATCGATGCAGTTGGTCGTCACCGTGGCGCAGGTTTGGGTGGTGGACACGATGAGCGTGAGCAAACGCTTAACCAGTTGCTTGTTGAGATGGACGGTTTTGAAGGCAGTGAAGGGGTTATTGTGATCGCTGCGACTAACCGACCTGACGTTTTGGACCCTGCTTTGTTGCGACCGGGTCGTTTCGACAGACAGGTTGTTGTTGGCTTGCCGGACATTCTAGGTCGCGAGCAAATTTTGAAAGTGCATATGAAGAAGGTGCCATTAGACGAGGATGTCGTGCCGAGTTTGATCGCTCGTGGTACGCCTGGATTCTCGGGTGCTGACTTGGCTAACTTGGTGAACGAAGCGTCGTTGTTTGCAGCGCGTTCGGATAAACGCGCGGTTTCGATGAGTGAATTTGAGTTGGCAAAAGACAAAATCATGATGGGCGCTGAGCGCAAGTCGATGGTGATGTCGGAAAAAGAAAAACAGAACACTGCTTACCATGAAGCTGGTCACGCGATTGTTGGGCGGGTGGTGCCGGAGCATGACCCGGTCTATAAAGTAAGTATTATTCCGCGTGGTCGTGCCTTGGGAGTGACTATGTTTCTACCGGAAGAAGACCGTTATAGCTTAAGTCGTCGGCAGATTATTAGTCAGATTTGTTCACTGTACGGCGGTCGTATTGCGGAAGAAATGACCCTCGGTGCTGATGGCGTCACTACTGGCGCCTCTAATGATATTCAGCGCGCCACAGAAATTGCTCGAAATATGGTAACGAAGTGGGGCTTGTCTGAAAGACTAGGCCCACTTATGTATGACGAAGCGCAAGAAGAAGTTTTTCTAGGCAAGTCGGCAGGCGGCTCTTCATCTCATGTTGCTGGTTCGACCCGCAGCACCATCGATGAAGAGGTGCGAACGATTATCGACGAGTGTTATTCAACGGCAGAAAAAATTCTCGAAGAGAATCGCTCGAAACTTGATGCAATGGCCGACGCCTTGATGAAATATGAAACCATCGATGCTCAACAAATTGACGACATTATGGAAGGCAAGACGCCAAGGCCGCCAAAAGGTTGGGGTGGAAATGGATCAGGTAATGGTGGTTCTGCCGCTAAACCTGAGCCCGAGCCAGAGGAAAAAGACGAAACGCCCGCAGATAAAAAGGATTCAAGTGAATCTGGCGGTACGGTAGGTGGGCCAGCCAACGAGCTGTAAGCTTTACCGTTGATTGAAATATAAAGGTGCAACTATGTTGCGCCTTTTTTATTTGTTGATGTTTAGAAGGAATCGCTAACTTAATGCCGGAATTAAAGTGCTCTTCGAGAACGTTATCGTTGGCGCGTACCCATGTAATGGGAGTGCTGAATGTTACGCCTGACTCGTTTTCGGATGGTGGGCAGTATACGACCGCTGAGCTAGCGGTTCGTCAGGCATCTCTGATGGTTGAGCAGGGAGCCTCATTAGTTGATATTGGAGGTGAGTCGACGCGCCCCGGTGCCGCAGAAGTATCGGTGCAAGAGGAGCTCGATCGAGTCTGTCCTGTTGTTGAGCGTGTTGTGAAAGAGTGCGATGTAGTGGTGTCGGTTGATACCAGTAAGCCAGAAGTTATGACAGAGGTCGTTCGCTTGGGTTGTGGCTTGGTTAACGACGTACGCGCCTTTTCTTTTGAAGGGGCGATTGATGCGATAAAAAACTCAGATGTTGCGATCTGCGTCATGCACATGCAAGGCGATCCCAGTACTATGCAGCGCGCTCCGGGTTACGATGATGTCGTTGGCGATGTGCAGGCTTATTTAAGGCAGCGCTTATCTTTGTTGATGCAGGCAGGTGTCGCTCAAGAGCGCGTGGTGCTTGATCCAGGGTTTGGTTTTGGAAAGTCGTTGGCGCATAATTTGGATTTGTTGCGTGATTTGAGTTCGTTGTCAGGGTTGGGTTGCCCAGTATTGGTCGGACTTTCGCGCAAATCAATGATCGGTCATATTTTGGATAGAGATGTTGATGGGCGTCTTTATGGTAGCGTTTCAGCGGCGGTGGTTGCCGCCATGAATGGCGCAAAAATTATAAGAGTGCATGATGTCGCAGAGACTGTTGATGCGCTAAAAGTAGTTGATGCAGTGTTAGGTGTCGGACGACGTTAGGGAGAGATAATGGGAAATCGAAAGTATTTTGGAACGGATGGTATTCGAGGTTGTCTTGGTGAGGGCGCGATAACGCCTGAGTTTATGCTCAAGTTAGGGTGGGCTTGCGGTCAGGTATTTAAAAAGTCGAGTGGCCGCAATCGCGTCATTATTGGTAAAGATACAAGAATTTCCGGCTATCTTTTTGAATCTGCTTTAGAGGCGGGCCTATCTGCAGCGGGTGTTGACGTTCGTTTGCTTGGGCCAATGCCGACCCCTGCGGTGGCGTATTTGACCCGAACATATCGCGCTAATGCCGGTATTGTTATTAGTGCGTCGCATAACCCCTACCAAGATAACGGAATTAAGTTTTTCTCGGCACAGGGTATGAAACTCGACGACCAAGTTGAGCTAGAAATTGAGTCTTACCTTGATAAAGACTTAAAGGTTGTCGCACCTGATCAGCTGGGCAAGGCCAAGCGGATCGATGACGCGGTCGGGCGTTATGTCGAATTTTGTAAGAGTACGATTCCGTCGGTGATGTCGCTCGATGGCATGAAGATCGTGTTGGATTGTGCTCATGGCGCTACCTATCAAGTAGCGCCTTATGTGTTTCGTGAGCTAGGTGCTGAGCTCGTTACGATAGGTGTTCAGCCGAACGGCCTTAATATCAATAAAGATGTTGGTTCTACCAGTCCGGCGGCATTGATCGACAAAGTGCTCGAAGAGGGAGCTGATCTAGGTATTGCTTTTGATGGTGATGGCGATCGTGTTGTGATGGTCGATCACAAGGGTGAGTTGCTTGACGGTGATGAGCTTATCTATATTATCGCGAAAAACAGAAAAGAGTCTGGTCGCTTAGTTGGGGGTGTAGTTGGCACATTAATGACTAACTATGGTGCCGAGATGGCTTTTGAATCCTTAGGGGTTCCGTTTGTCCGGGCAGGTGTGGGCGACCGATATGTCATGGAGCAGCTCAAACAGAATAATTGGCAGCTCGGAGGCGAGGGGTCAGGGCATTTGATCTGTTTTGACAAGGCGACGACGGGAGACGGTATTGTTTCTGCATTGCAGGTACTGATTGCTATGTGGAATGAGGAAAAGACTTTACATGAGCTCAAGCTGACGATGAAGAAGCTTCCTCAAGTGCTCAAGAATGTAAGGATCAGAGAGCGCATGGATCCTCTGTCTAACAATGAAATAGCTGCGGCAGTAGCGGCGCAAGAAAAGCGCTTCAATGGCAGTGGAAGAGTGTTGCTAAGAGCGTCGGGAACAGAGCCGCTAATCCGTGTCATGGCTGAAGGAGATGACGAAGAATTGGTCAATTCTGTCGTGGATGAGTTGGTCTCCGTGGTGTCGACTCAAATCGGTTGAAGTCGGCCTTATATTTTCTTGTAACTAGCGTTTAACTCAGTTAGTATTTGCGCCCTTCTGAGTAGGGCTATATCGGATTATGCGTCAAAAGATTATTGCCGGAAACTGGAAAATGAACGGAAGTCAGTCGTTTATCGACGACTTTTCATCCCAGCTCCAGCCTGAAATTGAAAAGTTGTCTGAGCGAGTGAAGGTAGTGTTAGCGCCTCCCGCTGTTTATCTTCAGCAGCTTGGAGACGCGTTTTCTGGATCAGGATTGGGCCTAGGTGCGCAGAATGTTGCGCAAGATGACAAGGGTGCTTTTACCGGTGAAATATCTGCCGCAATGCTGTCAGATATCGGAGTAGAGTACTGCTTGGTAGGTCATTCTGAGCGGCGAACCTTGTACTCGGAAACAGATCAGATGGTTGTAGCCAAAGTGGCGCAATTAATCGAGAAGAAAATTATACCGGTGTTGTGTGTTGGTGAAACACTGGCTGAGCGAGATGCTGATCAAGCTGAGTTGGTGGTTAGAGCACAGTTAGAGGCTGTATTGTCGGCATTTTCAGATGTTGAATTGGCTTCGATGGTAATAGCGTATGAGCCTGTTTGGGCAATTGGCACCGGTAAAACGGCAACGCCAGAAATCGCCCAAGCGATGCATGCCTTTATTCGTTCGGTGGTGGCTGATAAATCAGCTTCACTCGCTGAACGGTGTGCAATTTTGTACGGTGGTAGTGTTAGTGTGGCAACTGCAGCTGAGTTATTTGGGCAGTTGGATATCGATGGCGGTCTAGTGGGTGGTGCATCCTTGAAGGCTGACGATTTTAAGAAAATTTGCGAGAGTATGGATTAGCGTTATGGAAATGTTAGAGACTGCCGTTGTTGTTGTACATATCTTAGTATCTCTAGCAGTGGTAGCACTGGTTTTGTTGCAGCAAGGTAAAGGTGCAGAAGCTGGTGCTTCGTTTGGTGGTGGTGCATCCCAAACAGTTTTTGGTAGTCAGGGTAGCGGAAACTTTTTAACAAAATCGACCTCGACCCTCGCGGTTGTATTTTTTGTTACGAGTATTACGCTGGCTTTGATAGCGAAGGAAAGAGCTGAAGTCGCTGCTGGCGGAGAACAGATTGTTGTTCCTGCTCAGCTAGAGGCGGGCGATGTATTTGAGGAGCCTAACTTTGATACTTCAGGCGAGCCTGTTGAATACAATCAAACCATGGAAGAAATGAAAGCGTCTATGGAGAGTGGACTTGAGGCAGGAATGTCTGGGTTCGCTGAAAGTGAAGGGAAGGTTCCTGAGCTTGAATAAGTTTTATGCCGGAGTGGTGGAATTGGTAGACACGCTATCTTGAGGGGGTAGTGGCTGTATAGCTGTGCCGGTTCAAGTCCGGCCTTCGGCACCATTTTCAAAGCCCGTCTTTTAATGACGGGCTTTGTCGTTTCTGGGTTGACCGGATTCGACGGTGTGCATATAATGCGCACCGTTAAAAGGAGTGGCTTCAATGGACGAGGGTTCGTTAAGGCTAGATCGCGAAATGTTGGCGTTCGCCAAGTTTTGGCCTCCGAAAGAAGTCTTGCAAAAAGCCCCTCATTGAAGGGGCTTTTTAATAGTGATGGGCGTAATGCCCATTTTTTGTTTCTGGAGGTCTATCACCTCCGCAAAAATATTGAAAATGGTGTTGTCTATTGTCTAATCGAACATCTGCAAAAACTAAGTTGCTGGACGAAATGATTCGTCCAGTTGTTGAAGGTTTAGGCCTTGAATGCTGGGGTATCGAATTTATTTCTCAGGGTAAACAGTCGATGTTGCGCGTGTATATTGAAAGCGCAGAATCAGCAGAGTCGGCGGCGGATGAAGATGCCTTGGCGAGTGACGATGAGCGCCCGCAAAAACAGGGCGGCGTTGAGTTGGCAGATTGCGAAAAGGTTAGTCGGCAGTTGAGTGCGGTGTTAGATGTTGAAGACCCCATTGCAAATGATTACACCTTAGAAGTGTCCTCTCCTGGACTAGATCGTCCCTTATACACAGTGGAACAATTTAAGCGATTTACCGGGAGCTTAGTAGAATTACGTTTGCGTATGGCTTTTGAAGGCCGTCGTAAATATAAAGGTATTTTGGCTGGCGTTGAAGGAAATGATGTCGTGATTAAAGTGGATCAGGAAGAGTTCTTGTTTCCGCTTGAAGGCATTGATAAAACTAATGTTGTGCCACAATTTGATTGATTTTGATTACTGGAGCAAGTAACGCGATGAACAAAGAAATATTGCTAGTGGTTGAAGCGGTTTCTAATGAGAAAGGCGTCGATAAGGATGTCATTTTTGAAGCAATAGAGCTGGCTTTAGCAACAGCAACGAAAAAGCGCTACGACGACGAAGAAAATGCAGATGTCTACGTCAATATTGACCGTAAGACTGGCGGATACGAAACATTTAGACGCTGGATTATTGTTGATAATGAATCAGTTCCGACACTGGGAACCGAGCTGACGTTCCAGGAAGCAGAGGAAATTAGTCCTGACTTGAAGCCGGGCGACGAATATATCGAAGAAGTCGAGTCCGTCGCGTTTGGTCGTATTGGTGCGCAGGCCGCGAAACAAATTATTGTTCAAAAGGTTCGTGAAGCTGAGCGAGAAAAAATTGTAGATAACTATCGCGACCGGTTAGGCGAGTTGGTTTCGGGTACCGTTAAGAAAGTGACGCGAGATAACGTAATCGTTGATCTGGGTAGTAATGCAGAAGCATTGTTGCCGAGAGAAAACTTAGTCGCTCGGGAAGTTTTCCGCATGGGCGATAGGGTTCGAGCTTTACTTGAAGAAATTCGTGTTGAGCCTCGTGGCCCTCAGCTTATTTTGAGCCGAACTGCGCCTGCAATGCTGATTGAGTTGTTCAGGATTGAAGTGCCGGAGATTTCGGAAGAAGTGATCGAAATTCGAGGTGCCGCTCGTGACCCGGGTTCACGAGCAAAAATCGCCGTTAAAACAAACGACAAACGGATAGACCCTGTGGGTGCGTGTGTTGGTATGCGAGGCGCTCGAGTTCAGGCGGTTTCCGGTGAGCTGGGTAATGAGCGAGTAGATATTGTGATGTGGGACGATAACCCCGCACAGCTCGTTGTTAACGCAATGGCGCCTGCTGAGGTTGCATCGATTGTTGTTGATGAAGATACACATTCTATGGATGTGGCGGTTGCTGCTGAAAACTTAGCAATGGCCATTGGTCGCGCTGGCCAGAACGTACGTTTGGCGGCTGAGTTGACTGGCTGGGAACTTAATGTGATGACCGAGGAAGAAGCCGGTCAGCAGCAAGAACAAGAGGCATCTAAGTACATTGAGGTGTTTGTTGAAAAACTGGATATTGACGAAGATCTTGCGCTTGAGTTAGTCAACGAGGGCTTTACAACTCTCGAAGAGATCGCCTACGTGCCGCTTGAAGAGATGCTATCAATAGAAGCATTTGATGAAGATATCGTAGAAGAGCTACGTCGACGAGCAAAAGATTCGTTGTTGAACGCTGCGTTAGCGTCAGAAGAACAGTTGGAGGCGGGTGAGCCTGCTGAAGACTTACTGACTATGGACGGAATGGATAAGCACCTGGCGCTCGTTTTAGCGAGTAAAGGGATTATTACCATGGAAGACTTGGCGGAACAGTCGGTAGACGAGATGCTGGAAATTGATGGTATGAATGAAGAACGAGCGGGGCAGCTGATTATGACTGCGCGTGCACCATGGTTTGAAGGCCAGGATTAATCGACGTAAGTCAGGAGAATTGTCATGTCAGAAGTAACAGTAAAGCAGCTGGCTGAAGATATCGGCGCTCCAGTCGAAAGACTGTTGAAGCAAATAGAAGATGCCGGCCTCGCAAAGCGAAGTGAAAGTGGCGTCGTTTCAGATGAAGAAAAGAAAGATCTTTTAGCATTTTTGAAGCGTAGTCATGGTGATGCAGATGGCGAGCCAAAGCGCATTACTTTAAAGCGTAAAACAACTTCGACGCTTAAAATGTCGGGTGGCCAAGGCAAAACTAAAACGGTTAATGTTGAGGTTCGTAAAAAGCGAACTTATGTGAAGCGGCCAGACATGTCTGCTGAGCTGGAAGCGCAGCAAAAAGAAGAAGCGGAATTAGAAGCTAAGAAGTCAGCTGAAGAGGCGGCTAAAAAAGCTGAAGCCGAAAAGCAGCGTTTAGCAGAAGAAGAGCAGGCCAAGGCGAAAGCTGCAGAAGAGGCTAAGAAGCCTAAGTCTGCTCCTGCGCCCGTTCAAGCAGTTGCTCCCCCAGCTGAACAAGATGGTAAAGGTAAGAAGAAGCACAAGAAAAAGCCGCACGAAGAGAAAGATGAAGACCGGCCTAAGAAGCATACGAAGTCTGCTGGACATCGTGGTCCGCGTCAGCGTGAAGAAGATTTGGTTGACCCTTTGAAGGCCATTAGCCTTGAAGAGCAAGAAGTTGAGCAGCCTCGCCGCCTTAAAGCGAAGAAGAAGGTTAAGCGAACACATGCATTTGAAAAACCGGTGTCTCCTGTGAGCAAAGAAGTATCGATTAGTGACACGGTTGTTGTCAGTGAATTGGCCGACAAGATGTCTGTTAAGGGCGTAGCTGTCGTGAAAGTATTGATGGGAATGGGCGTGATGGTCACGGTCAATCAGTCCATCGACCAAGAAACGGCCACGCTCGTCGTTGAAGAAATGGGCCATAAAGTCAAACTAGTGCAAGACGATGCTTTGGAAAACGAAGTATTGGAAAGCATTGACTATGCTGGCGACGAAGTGCCTAGAGCACCTGTCGTGAGTGTGATGGGTCACGTAGATCATGGTAAGACATCACTGTTGGATTACATTCGTCGCGCTAAAGTCGCTGCGGGAGAGTCTGGTGGGATTACGCAGCACATTGGCGCTTATCACGTCGAAACGGGGCACGGAATGATCTCGTTCCTTGATACACCCGGACACGCGGCGTTTACTGCAATGCGAGCACGTGGTGCACAGTGTACAGATATCGTTATTCTGGTGGTTGCTGCCGATGATGGCGTTATGCCACAAACTGAAGAAGCGGTTCAGCACGCACGTGCTGCTGGCGTACCTTTGGTTGTAGCGATTAACAAAATGGACAAAGAAGGCGTTGATCCTGATCGCGTTAAGAATGAGTTAGCCGCGAAAGATGTCATTCCTGAAGATTGGGGCGGTGACGTTCAGTTTATTCCTGTGTCAGCTCACACCGGCGAAGGTGTCGATGCTCTGCTGGATGCGGTGCTTCTTCAGTCTGAAATGTTGGAATTGAAAGCGGTTAAAGATGTTCCTGCTAAAGGTGTCGTCGTTGAATCTAGGCTAGATAAAGGCCGTGGTGCAGTGTCTACTGTATTGGTACAAAACGGTACATTGAAGCGCGGCGATATGGTTCTAGCGGGCAGTTTTTACGGGCGTGTTAAAGCGATGCTAGACGAAGCGGGTAAGAAAGCAGCGGAAGCTGGACCTTCTATCCCTGTCGAAATTCTTGGCTTGAACGGTACGCCTGATGCTGGCGACGAATTTGTTGTGGTTGCTGACGAGCGTAAAGCGCGTGAGCTGGCGGAATTCCGTTCAGACAGAAGTCGTAAGGATCGTTTGCAGCGTCAGCAAGCTGCGAAGCTTGAGAACCTATTCGAGAACATGGGCGCTGAAGAAGTTAAGAATTTGAATATCGTTCTCAAGACAGACGTGCGTGGCTCGCTTGAAGCATTGACCGCAGCACTGAACGAGATCGGTAACGAAGAGGTTCAAGTCAAGATCGTTTCAAGCGGTGTTGGTGGTATTGCCGAGACAGATGCAAACCTTGCTTTAGCAACAAATGCAGTCATTGTCGGCTTTAATGTACGAGCTGATGCGTCGGCAAGAAAAGTGATCGAAGAAGAAGGTTTAGACTTGCGCTACTACAGCGTGATCTATGAAATCATTGATCATGTTAAACAAGCATTGACGGGGATGTTAGCCCCTGAGTTCCGCGAAGATATTGTCGGTATTGCGGAAGTGCGAGACGTATTTAAGTCGCCTAAGTTTGGTCAAGTTGCAGGTTGTATGGTGTTAGAAGGCACTATTTACCGTAACAAGAAGATTCGCGTCTTACGTGATGACATCGTTATTTTTGAAGGCGAGCTAGAATCTTTACGACGTTTTAAAGACGACGTAAACGAAGTTCGTTCAGGTACTGAGTGTGGTATCGGAGTCAAAAACTACGACGTTAAAGTTGGCGATAAAATCGAAGTCTTCGATAAAGTCTCTGTTGAGCGAACATTGTCTTGATGGGTCGATTGATGCACGTTCAGGTTGGTGATTACTAGTATGGCTAGAGAATTTAAGCGTACAGACCGAATTGCTGATCAAATACAGCGAGATTTAGCCGAGTTGATTCGTCACTCGGTTAAAGATCCGCGTGTTGGCATGGTGACTGTGAATCAGGTGTTGGTATCAAAGGACTTGGGCTATGCAGAAGTGTATGTCACGTTACTAACGATTGACGATGTGACAGAAGACTCTGATGAAGTGAAGTCAACGATCAAAATACTTAATGGTGCTGCGGGCTTCCTTCGTAGCGAGTTAAGTCGCCTGATTAAACTACGAACCATTCCGCAGTTGCGTTTTCATTTTGACGCGTCGGTAGGGGAGGGTCGTAGGCTTGATGGTTTGATTAGGCAGGCTCGCGCCAAAGACTCAGAAAATGAAGTCGTTGGTGATGATGACACCTCATCCGCTGATCAAAGCGCTAACAAACACGACGATACTTAGTAGAGCTGGATAGAGATTGGCTAGACGACGTAAAGGTCGTGCGCTTGATGGCGTACTGATATTAGATAAACCGCAAGGCTTCTCTTCCAATGGCGTTTTGCAAAAGGTTCGAAGGCTGTTTACCGCCCAAAAAGGCGGTCATACGGGCAGTCTTGACCCGCTTGCAACTGGCGTTCTGCCAATTTGCCTCGGCGAGGCGACAAAGTTCTCAAAATATCTTCTTGATGCGGATAAGGGCTACTTTACAACGGCGACCTTGGGCGAGATCCGCACCACAGGCGATAGTGAAGGTGAAGTGGTTGCTACGAATGACGTACCTGTCTTGAGCGCAGCGCAGCTTGATGAGCTACTGCTGCCATTTCGCGGCGATATCAAGCAGGTCCCTTCAATGTACTCTGCCTTGAAACATGAGGGTCGACCTTTATATGAGTACGCCCGCAAGGGAATCGAAATTGAACGTCCGGCTCGGCCAGTCACAATTTTTCAACTTGAATTAACAGAACAGCGCGAGTCAGAACTGGATTTAACAGTGGTGTGTTCGAAGGGGACTTATATTCGTTCCTTGGTTGAAGATATCGGTAAATCAATGGGTTGTGGTGCTCATGTCTCAATGCTGCGCCGTTTCAAGGCGGGCCATTTTTCGTTAGATCAGGCGGTGACGCTTGAGAGACTAGAGGCGTGTGACGGGGATAATGCCGTTTTGGATGCTTTTCTGTTGCCGGTTGACGCCTTGTTGCCAAATTTACCGCGTATTTTTGTAAATAGTGCTCTGGGAAGCTCGATATTGCACGGTCAAGCAGTTAGAATACCGCCGTCTGAAATTACGGGCCTTTGCCGCCTGTATACCGAAGACGAAAAAGCACCGGGTTCAGAGGTGTTTGCCGGGGTGGTAACCGTCAGTTCAGATGGTGAAGTAAAACCCGAGCGGCTCGTGAATTTTTCAGCGAGCGACACAATTTAGTTTTCTGTGCGGATCTTTGTCTAGAGACAGAAATCGCACTCCCGTTGGCGCTGTATCTATGCGTGGTGTCGATGGTTTTAATAAACGCATATTGAGGAAAAGACTATGGCACTAAGTGCTCAAGAAAAAGCAGCTATCGTTGCAGATTACCAGCAAGCAGAAGGTGATACTGGTTCACCTGAAGTACAAGTTGCATTGTTGACGGCTAACATCAATAAACTGCAATCACACTTTAAAGAGAACAATCACGATCACCACTCACGTCGTGGTTTGATTCGTATGGTAAACCAACGTCGTAAGTTGTTGGATTATTTGAAAGGCAAAAACGCAGAGCGTTACGTAGCCGTTATCGGTCGTTTAGGTCTACGTCGTTAATAAGTATTTGAAACGTATCAATATGCTTAAGCAGATTGGGCGAGTTAGATATAAAAATTAAAAGTACCGGGTTGCTTGCGTTGGCGGGTGGCCCGGTATTTTTTTGTTAGTGGTATTAGTTAAGTATTTAGTGAATACCAATCAGTAATTTAAAGTGAGTTTTATAGAGTATCGTTAAAGTTTTATAGCTGAGTGTTTTGGTTAATCCAGAGCCTTCACGCATAAAGCTTTAGTCGAAGATGGCCTGTAAAGCTCTGTCTATATCTTAAAAAGAAGGAGCGGAAGTGAATCCCGTAACTAAGCAATTTCAATATGGTAATTCAACAGTCACCCTCGAAACTGGACGTGTTGCACGTCAAGCGGAAGGTTCAGTATTAGTCACCGTTGACGATACGGTTGTTCTAGTTGCTGTCACAGCAGCAAAGAAAGCAAAACCAGGGCAAGACTTTTTCCCACTATCAGTACACTACCAAGAGAAGCAATACTCTATTGGTAAAATCCCAGGCGGCTACATCAAACGTGAAAACCGTCCTTCGGAAAAAGAAACACTGACATCGCGCTTGATCGATCGCCCGATTCGTCCTTTGTTCCCGAATGGTTTTATCAACGAAGTACAAGTTGTTTGTCAGGTGATGTCTGCGAACAAAACACAAGATCCTGATATCGCAGCAATGATTGGTACGTCAGCGGCGTTAGCAATTTCTGGTATTCCGTTCAGCGGCCCAATTGGTGCAGCACGTGTTGGCTTCACTGACGAAAACGGTTACGAACTAAACCCAACAAATGAATATCTTGAAGATTCTTTGTTGAACATGATCGTTGCAGGTACGCAAGATGCAGTGTTGATGGTTGAGTCAGAAGCGCAAGAGCTAACAGAAGATGAGATGTTGGGGGCAGTATTGTTCGCACACAACTCAATGCAAGCAGTTGTAACGGCTGTAAAAGAGTTTGCTGCTGAAGTCGGTACGCCTGCTTGGGACTGGACGCCAGAAGCGGTTAACACTGACTTGGTCTCTTCAATCGAATCAGCTTACGCCGATGGCATCAGCGCTGCGTACTCGATTAGCGATAAAATGGAACGTTATAACGCACTGGGCGAGTTGCGTACTAAAGCACTAGAAACTTTAGCGACGGGCGAAGAAAATGCGCCTTCTGAAGAAGACGTTAAAGGTTACTTCAGTAAGCTAGAGAAGAAAGTAGTTCGTGGTCGAATCATCGCTGGCGAGCCGCGTATCGACGGTCGTGATAACGCTACCGTTCGTCCTATCTCTGTCGAAGTTGGTGTGCTACCTAACGCACACGGGTCAGCTTTGTTCACACGTGGCGAGACACAAGCCATTGTGGCAGCAACGTTGGGCACCATGCGTGATGCACAAATCGTTGACGCATTAGCGGGCGAATACAAAGAACACTTCATGTTGCACTACAACTTCCCTCCTTACTCAGTAGGTGAGTGTGGTCGTATGGGCGCGCCGGGCCGTCGTGAAATTGGTCACGGTAAGCTAGCTAAGCGTGGCGTTCAGTCATTGATGCCTAACATTGAAGAATTCCCATACTCAGTTCGTATGGTGTCAGAGATCACTGAATCTAACGGTTCAAGCTCAATGGCATCAGTATGTGGTAGCTCGTTGGCATTGATGGATGCCGGTGTACCACTTGCTGCGCCAGTGGCGGGTATCGCAATGGGCTTGGTGAAAGAAGACGCAGGCTTTGCTGTTCTGACTGATATCTTGGGTGACGAAGATCACCTTGGCGATATGGACTTTAAAGTTGCTGGTACTGACGAAGGTATTACTGCATTGCAGATGGATATCAAAATCGAAGGTATCAATGAAGAAATCATGGAGATTGCGTTGAAGCAAGCTCACGATGCACGTATCCACATTTTGGGTGAAATGGCTAAAGTCATTGATACCCCTCGTGATGCAGTATCGGACAAAGCGCCTGCGATGCTAACCATGAGTGTTCACCCAGATAAGATTCGTGACGTAATTGGTAAGGGTGGTGCAACGATCCGCTCGATTACAGAAGAAACTGGTGCTTCAGTTGATATTGAAGACGATGGTTCTATCCGCATTTATGCAGAGAATAAAGAAGCAGCGCAGGCCGCAGTCGACAAAGTGATGTCAATCACTGCTGAAGCTGAAATTGGCCAAGTATACGAAGGCAAAGTTGAGCGTATCGTAGACTTCGGCGCATTCGTCAACATTCTTCCGGGTAAAGACGGCTTGGTACATATTTCTCAAATCTCTAACGAGCGTGTTGAGAATGTGACTGACGTATTGTCTGAAGGCCAGATGGTTAAGGTTAAGGTTCTTGATGTTGATAACCGTGGCCGTATCAAACTGAGCATGAAAGAAATGTCTGAAGAAGGCTAGTAAACAAGGCCAATGTGCCGTGTTTAGAATAAGAAGGAGGCTACTAGCCTCCTTTTTTTTGCCTGCAACAAAGTGAGCATATTCGTTTCGGGTAAGTGTTATTCTGCTGAAGTTGTTGGGTAGCAAATAAGAATAGGAGAGAGTGGGTGAGTACAGAGCAATTTGTGACGGCAGTGAACGCCGACGAGCTTGAAGCATTTGTATCACAGCATGTACCTTTAGCGCGTGCTGCAGGTGTGCGGGTTACCGGTTACGACGGAGAAATCCTAAG